>Ga0155105_123_pt1 | contig 68310 bp, 53 predicted proteins | sample RifCSPhighO2_01_FD_106073 | JGI IMG/M metagenome (GOLD analysis project Ga0155105, IMG submission 106073) | Candidatus Portnoybacteria bacterium RIFCSPHIGHO2_01_FULL_40_12b
AAACCAGTAAAGCAGTTCATACCATTGATCAAAAGACAGTCTGCTAAAGTCAAGATAAGTGTTTGTTGTTAAAGAAAAGAGATAATGACATCTCCGGCAGAGAAATCGGCCATCGGAAACAAGAGAAATTCGGCGAGAATTACATCTTGGATAACGGGTTCTTTCTGAAAATTTCGCGTGTCTGAAAACTTTATTGATTTGAGACACGGTTAAATGCTTTGTAAATCGCTTAAATATTAGACAATTCTATTATATCATAGTTCGTGGAATGTCTAATGCCCTGAATTATTATTATCTCATATTCCTATTTTTTTCAACTCTATTACGAAAAATTTTAAAATGAGTAGCCATAAAAAGTTAAATAAAAATTATAGATTTATAAAAAATAATAGCAATAGAATTGTCGTTTTTTGCGGACCAAGCGGAGTTGGCAAAACGTTGGTTATAGATTATCTGAGTAAAAGATATAGATTTAAAAAAATTTCATCTATAACTACTAAAGATTTAAATAAAAAAGAGAAAAAAGATGGATCAATACAAGTGACTCCGTTAAAATTTAAAATATTAGAAACAGAATCAGATTTGTTTATGAGTGTAAGAAACTATGGCAACGCTTACGCATATTCAACAAAAAATATCGTAGAACTACTTAAGAATAAAAACACGATTATAATAATGGAAAGTCCTTGTTCTTATATAATAAACGATGTATCTATTTTAATGCCGAAAAGTATTATATTTGGTTTTCTTCCGCCGAATAAAAATTTTATAAAAAGTAATCTTAAAAAGAGAGATAGTGAAGATTATATCAAACAAAAAATTAGAATTAAGACCGGAGAAGTAGAAAAAGATTACCTTTACTATGCATCTAAATTTGTAAAAATTTATAAAATTTTACAGAAAAAAAACGATCCTACCTATGCAATAAATCAAGTAGAAAAAATTCTTTTAGAAAAGGGACTTATAGGAATTAATAATATATATGAGAAGAGGGCGTCAATTGAATTAACTGCTTTAAAATACGCAGCCGCTAATTGTCAGGCAGAGAAGTGACTGAAAAAGAAAAACTGACTCTTTTTGAGAAATTCTCCCGTGGCAAAGAGATTTCCAAACTCCACACCGAAGGCACCGGCTTAGGCCTTTACTTGGCCGCCAAGCTCATCAATGCCCACCACGGCAAAATCTGGGCCGAGTCCGAAGGCGAGGGAAGGGGGAGTACTTTCTTCTTTGAGTTGGGCACGGAATCTTAAAATAATTTGACTTTTAAATTAAGTTTTTATATAAAGAGAACGAGAATCGGGGTTTAATAAACGAGGTCTTAACAATTAAAACAAGAAGGGAGGATAAAATGAAAGATGTTTTTGGAAAAGCATTGGCAGGATATTTTAATAAAGATCTAACGCCCTATTTAGTCCAAAGAGATGATGGACTAATTGACGAACAGGATATTGGGCTATATTTTACCAAATATTCGCAATGGAAAGATTACGAAAAAGAAGTCCTAAAATATGCCAAAGGAAAAGCATTAGATATTGGCGCCGGAGCTGGTAGACATACTCTATATCTACAAAATAGGGGGTTAGAAGTCCACGCCATAGATATTTCACCCTTAGCTGTGGAAGTAATGAAGAAAAGAGAAGTGAAAAACGCTTTTGTAATGGATTTTAAAAAGCTGAATTTTCCGGATAATCACTTTGATTCTATTCTGATGATGTTTAATAACTTTGGCCTGGCTGGCTCTATCAAAGCAACAAAAAAATTTCTAAAAACCCTTAATAAGATCTCCGCCCCAAAAGGCATGATAATCACCACTATCAGAGACCCGTATCAGACCGACGACCCGCGACATCTCGCTTATCATAAGAAAAACAGAAAAGCGGGAAAGCCAATCGGTCAGGTAAAAATAAGAATTGAATATAATGACGAGACCGGGGATTGGTTTTCTCTGTTAATGGTCTCGCCCGACGAATTAAAAGACTTAATCAAAGACACTGGCTGGCGTATCTTAAAAATTATTAAAGGAGGCGATGGAAACTACGGAGCGGTATTAGAGAAATTAAGTAATTAAAGATAAATTTCCTAAAAGATGGCGCGATAAGTGCCATCTTTTTAATACAACCCATACCAAGGGCGGCAGAAGCATCTGCCGCCTCTTTTGATACGCGGGGATAAACCCCGCACCTTTTATGGATTTTATTTATTATCAAAATTTTCTGAAAGAAAATTTTGGTATCCACAAAAGGTGCGGGGTAAACCTTGACAATCCTACCTCGTTTCTAATATCATAGAAATGAGGCCTGTTTTTGGGGTCGGAAAACGAAACAAAAGGTCTTTATGACGAAAAAAGAGATTATCTGGCGGGAAATACTAATTTCCGCCAGCCAGAATAAAAAAAGAAAATTTACCCAAAAAGAATTAGCTCAAAAATTTCATTTTTCTTTGAGTACTGTTTTTAATTCTCTTAAAACGCCCAGAAAAATTCAGGCGATTGAGGCAGGCGGAAGAAATTTTATTTTAAGAGACCCGGAAAAACTTCTTTATCTTTGGGCTGTCCAGCGCAATTTAGATAAGGATATTCTTTATCAAACCAGAGTAGAGAAGTCAGTTTTAGAAATTGAGGGGCTAATGCCTAACTCAATTATTTACGGCCTTTACAGCGCTTTTAGAAAACGAATTCAAACTTTACCCGCGGACTATGATAAAGTTTATGTCTATATTCCGGAAAAAAACCTAAAAGAAATTCAAGAAAGATTTCCAGAAAAAAAAGGTTATCCTAATTTAATTGTTTTGGCGGCTGACCAGTTTTTAAAAAATTACGGCCAAATCGCTCCTTTGGTTCAAATTTATGTTGACCTTTGGAATGTGTCGGAATGGTACGCTAAAGATTATTTAGCGGCAATTAAAGAAAAATTAGACCTTTTTTAATAAAATGAATTTTTATCATAATTTAATCACTGAAAAAAGCTTTAAGTTCTTACAGGAGCTCCATAAAAAATATCAATTTGTTTTAATTGGCGGCTGGGCGGTTTTTCTTTACGCTAAAACCCTCAAGTCAAAAGATATTGATATAATCGTTGAATATGAAGAATTGGAAAAACTAAAGAAAAATTTTGACCTAATTAAAAATCAGCGGCTAAAAAAATACGAGATTAAAAAAGAGGAAATTGACATTGATGTTTATCTGCCTCATTTTTCTTCTTTGGGACTGCCAACAGAAGAAGTTTTAAAATACCTTAGCCAGCGAGAAGGATTTAAAGTGCCGAAAATTGAAGCGTTATTAATCCTAAAACAGCAAGTCTTTGGGGAAAGAAAAAATTCGGTAAAGGGCAAAAAAGATAAATTAGATATTCTAAGTCTCATTAAAATCAGAGAAATTAACTGGGAGTATTATCAAAAAATTTTGAAAAAATATCGGCTGGAAAAATTAAAAAATAATTTAACCGAACTCCTGAAAGAAACTAAATCTGCTCCGGAAATCGGCCTTAACGCCTGGCAAATGGCCAAATTAAAAAAGAGAGTTCTTCCTTTTCTTTTTTAGGCGGTTTGGTATAATGGATTCATAAACAAAAGGACATAGACTATGAAAAAAATACTTATTATTGAAGACGAACAAAATTTATTGGAAATGTATCGGGTCCGCTTTGAAAAAGCCGGCTATGAAGTTTTTGCCGTCAATAACGGCCAGCCGGGCGTTGAAATCGCTCAAAAGGAAAAGCCGGATTTGATTTTATTGGATATTTTGATGCCCAGTCAAGACGGCTACGAAGTGATTCAAATTCTTAAAAAAGATCCTAAAACCAAAGGGATTCCTATTTTAGTTTTTTCCAATCTGGCCCAACCCGAAGAGATTAAAAAGGGGCTGAAACTGGGAGCTGACGATTATGTAATTAAAACAGATTTAACGCCAACCGAACTCACGGATAAAGTAGAAAGGATGATTAGCCGGGCTAAAAGCCCGCTTGAAAAACTAAAAAAACGAGTTTTAATTATTGAATATGAAGTAAAAATTTCCCAGTTTTATAAGGAAAAATTAATAAAAGAAGATTTTGAAGTGGAAATAGCTAACAGCGGTTCCTTGGGATTAAAATTAGCCAGTCACGGGGATTTTGACATTATTCTTTTAAATATGGCTATGCCGATTATGGACGGTTATGGAATTTTAAAAGAGTTAAAAGAAGATTTACGCACCAAAAGGACGCCGGTTTTGGCTTTTAGCGACGCGGCCGGGGATCAAGAAATTAGTAAGGCCATAGAAATGGGAGCCGAAGATTATTTTTTAAAATCAAAAATTTCTCCGGAAGCCGTAATGGAAGAAGTAAAAAAAATATTAAAATCTAAAAAGAATAATAACTAAGGAGAAAAGTTATCCAAACTTGTGATAAAACGTATTCCGATTATTGAAACAACCGAAAAAACAGGCCAGTTAGTCAAATTGAACGGCTGGGTTCATTCGCGGCGCGACCACGGAAAGATTATTTTTATTGATTTAAGAGACAAAAGCGGTCTGATCCAAATTGTTTTTTTGCCTGAAAATAAAGAGATTTATCAATTAGCCAATGCCTTGCGGCCGGAATGGGTGATTAGTTTGGAAGGAAAAGTTCAAAATCGGCCAAAAGGCATGGAAAATCCCAAAATCCCAACCGGAAAAATTGAAGTGGCTGTGGAAAAATTAGAAATTTTAAATCAGGCGAAAACGCCGCCTTTTGAAATAAGCGAAGAAAAAGAAATTAACGAAGAAGTGCGATTAAAATACCGCTATTTAGACCTTCGCCGGGAAAGAATGAAAAATAATTTAATTTTGCGGCATAAGGTCGTTAAGTTTATTCGGGATTTTATGAACGATAAAGGATTTTTAGAAATTGAAACGCCGATTTTAACCAAAGCCACGCCCGAAGGAGCCAGAGACTATATTGTGCCTTCAAGAATTTATCCCGGAAAATTCTACGCCCTGCCTCAATCTCCCCAGCAATATAAACAACTTTTGATGGTGGCCGGCCTTGAAAAATATTTTCAGATTGCCAGATGTTTTAGAGATGAAGACACGCGGGGCGACAGACAGCCGGAATTTACCCAACTGGACATAGAAATGAGTTTTATAACTCAAGACGATATTTTAAATTTAATTGAAGAATTATACATAGAAATCGCGGAAAAAGTGGCTCATAAAAAAGTTCTTCAGAAACCCTTCCCAAAATTTACTTATAAAGAAGCAATGGAAAAATTCAGCGATGATAAATTTGATTTGCGAAAAGAAAAAGATCCTGATGTCTTGGCTTTTGCCTGGGTCGTTGATTTCCCGTTGTTTGAAAAAACCGAAACCAAAGAATTAACATCATCCCATCATCCGTTTACCGCGCCAAAAGACGGGGATTTACACCTGCTTAAAAGCAATAATCCAAAAGATCTGTTAAAAATTCGTTCATGGCAGCACGACTTAGTCTGTAACGGCTACGAAGTCGGAGGAGGCAGCATCAGAATCACTAACCCAAAAATCCAATCAAGAATTTTTGAAATCTTAGGCCATTCTAAAGAAGAAATTCATAGAAAATTCGGTCATCTTCTAACCGCTTTTGAATACGGCGTTCCTCCTCATGGCGGAATTGCCACAGGTATTGATCGGCTTTTATCAATTTTAGCCGATGAACCGAATATCCGCGAAATAATGGCTTTTCCTAAAACCGGCGATGGTCGAGATTTGATGATGTCAGCGCCGAACGAAGTTAGTCCGGCCCAATTAAAAGAATTACGTATAAAAGCAGCTAAATAAATTATGCCGCCGCTTAAAAGTCTTCTTAATTTTTTAGACAACTCAAAAATTAAATACGGAATCTTGGAACACAGGACTGTTTACACGGCTATGGATAAAGCCCGAACTTTACATTTAGAGCCGAAAATGGTGGTAAAAACCGCGGTAGTAAAAATGGACCGCGATTATACCGTTGTTTTGATTCCGGCTGACAAAAATTTAGACAAAAACAAATTAAAAGCCGCGGTAAATCAGTGGCGCAAGAAAAAAGGGGAAAGAGCGGTGAAAAAAATAGATTTTGCCAAAGAGGTCTGGATGAAGAAAAATCTTTCGGGAAAAGTCGGGGCCGCGCCGCCCTTTGGTCATTTTTTTAAATTAACTGCTTTTGTTGATAACAGCTTGCTTCGCCAGCCCAAGTTGATTGTTAACGCCGGTGATTATAACTTTTCTCTTGGCCTGACAAAATCCAGTTTTGAGAAGGCGCTTAAAGAATCGATTAAAGGGGGTTTTTCTAAGGCAAAATAACAAATCAGCAACTAATAAATTGCTGATTTGTATTTTAAGTTTAAAGTTTTAAGACAGATGATCAAGTTCCTAACCATTATTTTGGTTTTTCTAAATCCATTTATTTTTATCGCTCATCCTGACATTAAAACCGATGAGCTGAATAAAAAATTAACTATTTTCTTTGATTCTTTTAAACCGGATATTAAAAACTTATCCAGAGGAGAAGTCAATTTTGAAGTAAATCCCAAAAAACTTCCGCTTTCAACAGCTTCGACAAACGGAATCAACCCTCAATTAGCCAGTCTAACGGCAAATCTCGCCATAGCCGCCAGTGAACAGGCAAATCCAAATTTCAGACCTATCCGCGACTGGTCTGTTGCCGAACCGGAAACAGAAGCGCGAGCCACTTTAATTATTAATGGAGATTTAGATAAAGTTTTTTATCAAAAAAATGCGGGAGAAGTCCTACCGATAGCCAGCTTAACCAAGTTAATGACCGCTTTAATGGTTTTAGAAAATATGGATCTAAATCAAGAAGTTATTATTAGCAAAAAAGCGGTTGAGGCCTACGGCGATTTGGGCGGCTTAAAAATCGATGAGAAAATTTCAGTAAAAAACCTGCTTTATATTATGCTCCTAGAATCAAGCAACGACGCGGCCACGGCTCTGGCGGAAAATCTGCCAAATGGCAATTTAGATAATTTTATCAATCTAATGAATCAAAAAGCTAATGAACTGGGAATGGAAAATACCCGCTTTATTGACTCGACCGGCTATGATCCGTCTAATGTCTCCACGGCTCTTGATTTGGCTAAATTAATTAAATATAGTTTAAGCAAACCCCTAGTTTGGGACATTCTTAAAACACCGGTAATTGATCTTTTTTCAGTTGACGAAAAAATTAATCATCATTTGGTCAATAATAATCAACTGTTAAATCGTCTGCCGGAAATGATTGGCGGAAAAACCGGCTACACCGAGGAAGCTAACGAATGCATGCTCTCGCTTATTAGGGCGCCTGACAAAACTAATTTAGTCATCGTAGTTTTAGGAGCAAAAGACAGGTTTTTAGAAACGGAGAAATTGGCAAACTGGGCGAAAGAAGCGTATATTTGGTGAAATTTATAATTTTTAATATGGATGAACTTTTCAGTATTTCTCATATTCTCGGCTTTGCGGCTCTCTCTTTTATCATCACCATGGCCTGGACTCCGGCCTTAGAGCATTTTCTTTTTAAATACCGTTTGGGCAAGCAAATCAGAACCGAGGGAGTGCCTATTTTCGCGAAGCTCCATAGAAAAAAAGAAGGCACGCCGACCATGGGCGGAATTTTAATCTGGGGCACGACTCTGGTTTTAGCCCTACTTTTTTGGTGGCTGGCTAAAATTGCGCCCGACACTATTTTTGGGAAACTGAATTTTTTAAGCCGGGGGCAAACTCTTCTGCCTCTCGGCGCTTTGGTCGCTTCCGCTTTGGTGGGTCTTATTGATGATTTACTGGGGGTTTTTAAAATCGGTCCAAAAGGAGGAGGACTCCAGCTTAGACACCGGCTCCTGATTTATACCATAATTGCCGCTTTTGGCGCCTGGTGGTTTTTTTGGAAACTGGAATGGGATTTAATTCACATTCCTTTTGTCGGCGATTTTAATATCGGCTGGTGGTATATTCCTCTTTTTGTTTTTATTTTGGTGGCCACGGCTTTTTCAGTTAATGAAGCTGATGGACTGGACGGCTTGGCCGGCGGCGTGCTTTTGGTGGCTTTTGGCGCTTTCGCGGTTATCGCTTTTACCCAAGGAAGAATGGATTTGGCTGTTTTCTGCGGCGTGATTATCGGCGCTCTTTTGGCTTTTTTATGGTTTAATATTCATCCGGCTCGTTTTTTTATGGGCGATACGGGCGCCATGCCCCTGGGCATCACCTTGGGAATTATGGCCATGCTCACGAACGCTTTTCTTCTTCTTCCTTTAATTGGCTTTATCTTAGTTTTAGAATCCGGCTCGGTAATCCTTCAGATTCTTTCCAAAAAAATTATCGGCAGGAAAATATTTTTATCAGCTCCTCTTCATCATCATCTTGAAGCCAAGGGCTGGCCAGAAACAAAAGTTACTGAAAGATTCTGGATAATCGCCGGCGTAACGGCCGCGGCCGGCTTAATTTTGGTTTTGGTGGAAAAAATAGTATGAACTTTAAAAACTTTAAAGATAAAAAAGTGACTGTGATGGGATTGGGTCTTCACGGCGGGGGAGCGGGCGCTGCCAAATTTTTCAGTCAAATCGGCGCCAAGGTTTTAGTCACTGATTTAAGAAGCAAAGAAGATTTAAAAGAATCTTTGGAAAAACTAAAAGACCTGCCGATTAAATTTATTTTAGGACAGCACAGAAGCGAAGATTTTATCAACTCTGATTTGGTTATTAAAAATCCGGCCGTGCATGAAAAATCCAAATATTTAGAGATAGCCAGAGTAAATAAAGTGCCCATTGACACGGATATCGGCATATTTTTTGAACTTTGCGAGGCGCCGATTATCGGCGTTACCGGCACCAGAGGCAAATCAACCACAGCCGCTCTAATCGCCAAAATGCTTTCCAGAAAATATTCAGATGTTGTTTTGGCCGGAAATATCAGGGCTTCGGTTTTGGAAAAATTAGCTAAAATTAATAAAAACACTTTAGTTGTCTTGGAACTCTCCAGCTGGCAATTGGCCGGTTTAAATAATCATCAAAAAAGCCCCCATTTGTCTATTATAACCAATATTATGCCTGACCATCTTAATCGCTATGAGACAATGGCTGAATATATTGAAGACAAAAAACTAATTTTTAAACGGCAAAAATCAAAAGACTTTCTGATTCTAAATTATGATGATAAAATAGTAAGAAACTTTGCCAGGGAAACCAAATCAAAAGTCCTTTACTTTACCAGAGAAAATGGACTGATAGAAGAGGAGCGAGGCGCTTTTATCAAGGGCCAGAAGATTTTCTTCGGGCGGGAAAAAGAAGCGATTTGTTCCATAGAAGACATCGCGCTTTTGGGCCAGCATAATCTGAATAATGTTTTAGCCGCTGTAAGCGCGGCCCGTTTATACCAAGTTTCAGACAAATCAATTAAAAAAGCATTAAGTAATTTCAAGGGCTTGGAAGGCCGTTTGGAATTAATCGCCGAAGTGAACGGAGTAAAATACATAAACGATACCACGGCCACTATTCCCGAAGCTGTTTTGGCCGCTCTTAATTCTTTCCCGGTAAAACAAAATATTATTCTTATTGCCGGCGGCACTGATAAAAACCTGGATTTTCATGAGCTGGCTGAAAATATTGTTAAAAGGGTTAAAAATTTAATACTTCTGCCGGGCACGGCTACTGATAAGTTAGAACCAATGCTTAAAAATCAGTTGCCAATTATTAAGGCCGGCCAGATGACTGAAGCGGTTCAAGAAGCTTCAAAATTAACAAAGGCAGGAGATGTTATTCTTTTATCGCCCGGTTGTGCCAGTTTTGGCTTATTCAGGCACGAATTTGAAAGAGGAGAGCATTTCAACAAAGCAGTAGCTTTGTTGAAAAATGACCAATTACTAATTTCTAATTTCTAATCAAATCCCAAATTTCAATGCCTAAAAAAATAATTAGACATTAGGCATTTATTCATTAAGCATTGATTAGAAATTAGGTTAATTAGAAATTAGAAATTTGACAAAACCTTATCATCCCGACTATATCCTTATTTCAACGGTTATCGCTTTAATCATCTTTGGCTTGATTGTTTTAGCCAGCGCTTCGGTGGTTATTTCCCAGGAAAATTTTAACGAGAGTTATTATTTTTTAAAACACCAAATATTTTACGGTTTGCTTATCGGAATAGTTCTTTGGCTGATTTGTCAAAAAATTTATTATCGCCATTGGATTAAATTAGCTTTGCCTTTGCTTATTTTTACCTTAGTTCTTCTGTCTTTAGTCTTTGTGCCGGAAATCGGCTATCAATTCGGAGGAGCGAAACGTTGGATTGCCTTCGGCCCTCTTTCTCTTCAGCCGAGTGAAATCGCAAAATTAACCTTCATTCTTTATATGGCCGCTTTGTTTGGGAAAAATAAGCGGGATATTGTTGATGTTAAAAAAGGATTAATTCCGTTTTTAATCATTACGGTTATTATCGGCATTTTAATCGCTTTAGAGCCGGATATCGGAACCCTTATGACCATAGCTTTAATGGGAGGGATAGTCTATTTTCTGGCCGGGGCCAAAATATCGCACCTTTTCGCTCTTGGAATTTTGGGCTTGGGCGCTTTTTTTCTTTTTATAAAAACCGCCGCTTACAGAATGGACCGGCTGACTGTTTATCTTTACCCGGAAAAAGACCCTCAAGGCATTGGCTACCAGATTAGTCAGGCCTTGCTGGCTATTGGCTCCGGCGGACTTTTAGGCCGGGGGCTGGGACATAGTCTTCAAAAATGGGAATATTTGCCGGAAGTTATAAGCGATTCTATTTTTGCCATTATGGCCGAAGAATTAGGACTTATTGGCGCGAGTGTTTTAATTATTCTTTTTATTATTTTTGCCTGGCGGGGGTTTAAAGTCGCCAAAAACGCGCCGGATGTCTTCGGCCGTTTATTAGCCGGCGGCATTACCGGCTGGCTTGTTTTTCAGGCGTTTATAAATATCATGGCCATAACCGGCTTAATCCCTTTAACCGGTATCCCTCTGCCTTTTATAAGCTACGGCGGTTCTGCTATGGCAGTTTCTTTAGCCGGCATAGGCATATTGGTTAATGTGTCAAAATACGCAAAAATATGAGAATTCTTTTCACCGGCGGCGGCAGTGGAGGACATCTGTCTCCCATCACAGCCGTTGCAAGGCAACTTAAAGAAATAGCGTCCGAGAAAAACATTGACTTGCGCCTGTTTTATTTGGGCCCAAGCGATTTTGTCAATGAATTTTTGGAAAAAGAAGACATTAAAGTAAAAACGATTCTAGCCGGCAAACTAAGGCGCTATTTCTCGTTTAAAACCATTTTGGATATTTTAAAAATCCCCATCGGACTTATTCAGGCCATTTTATTTGTTTACGCTTGGATGCCGGATGTTATTTTTAGCAAGGGCGGTTACGGAAGCGTCCCGGCGGTTTTTGCGGGCTGGCTCTTTCGTATTCCGATTTTAATCCACGAATCAGACGCGATTCCTGGTTTGGCGAATCGCTTGGGAGGCAGACTGGTTAAAAAAATCGCTCTGTCTTTTTCTTCTTCCAAAAAATATTTTCCTTTAGAAAAAACCGCTTTAATCGGCAATCCGATTCGTTTAGATCTTTCTTATAAAAACAAAGAAGAAGGAAGGAAAGTTTTTGAAATCAGCTCGGACAAACCCAGCGCCTTTTCTTCTGAAAAGGTGATGGACAAGCCAATTATTCTAATAATGGGCAGTAGTCAAGGAGCGGAAGCTATAAACGAAATGGTTTTAAAAACCCTGTCTCAACTTTTGGAAAAATATGAAATTATTCATATTTGCGGCCAGAAAAATTATGAAAAACATAAAGAAAAAATAGGACCGACTTTGCCGAAAGAATATCACCTCTATCCTTTTTTGAGAGAAGACCAATTAAGATACGGCTATACTTTGGCTGATTTAATTATCAGCCGGGCCGGCGCTTCAAGCATTTTTGAAATCGCCGCGGCCCAAAAACCGAGTATTTTAATTCCTTTGCCCACGGCCGCTTCAGACCATCAAAGAGAAAACGCTTTTGAATACGCGAAATCCGGCGGCGCGGTGATTCTTGAGCAAACTAATCTAACTCCCCATCTTTTTCTTACTGAAATCAGCCGGATTTTGGATAATCAGGAACTGGCTCAAAAAATGGGGGAGGGGGCTAAAAGTTTTTCAACGCCCGAAGCCGGCCAAAAAATCGCGGAAGAATTGTTGAATTTGTTAAAATATTGTTAATGACAAAGACCTATCAGAGATCTATCACAAAATCAAAATCTCGTCAAGGAAGTAGGGGAGTACGGGTAAGAATCGCGCCGAGTCCGACCGGCTGGCTGCATTTTGGCTTGGCCAGGACCGCGCTTTTTAATTATCTTTTTGCCAAAAAAAATAACGGAAAATTTATTCTGCGGATTGAAGACACGGATATTAAAAGGTCAGAAAAAAAATACGAGAAAGATATTATAGAGAGTTTGAGATGGCTGGGGCTGGAATGGGACGAAGACCCTTATCGTCAAAGCGAGCGGGCTCAAGTCTACGAAAAATACGTTAAAAAACTTTTAGATTCCCATCAGGCGTTCTGGTGTTATCACACGAAAGAAGAACTGGAAGCGGAAAAAAATGAAAGGATTTTAAGAGGAAAAGCGCCAAAGCATAAGTGTCAGCACGCGGCAAATACAAATAATAACAAAACTAAAAAAGGCATCATCCGATTCCGCTGTCCTGACAAAAAAATAATTTTTAACGATTTGATTCGCGGCCGATTGGAATTTGAGGCCGGACTTTTAGGAGACATCAGCATTGCCCGGGATGAAAAAACGCCCCTTTATAATTTAAGCGCGGTTATTGACGACTATGAAATGAAAATTTCTCATGTTATCCGGGGCGAAGACCATATTTCAAATACGCCAAAGCAAATTCTTCTTCAAAAGGCCTTAGGCCTTCCCTCGCCAAAATACGCTCATTTGCCTTTGATTTTAGGCCATGATAGAACCAAGCTAAGCAAGCGCCACGGCGCGGTTTCTGTTACTCAATTTAGAAAACAAGGTTATCTTCCGGAAGTCCTGCTTAATTTTATGGCGCTTCTCGGCTGGAATCCCGGCACGAAAAAAGAGATTTTTTCTCTTGAAGAATTGATTAAAGAATTTTCTCTGGAACGGGTCCAAAAAGGCGGAGCAATTTTTAACATTTCGCGGCTTGATTGGCTGAATGGATATTACATAAGAAAAATGGATTTGGATAAGTTGGCTGAAAAGTGCGTGCCGTATTTGGAAAAAACGGGGCTAATTGAAACCAACGAAATTATTGATTTTGAATGGCTGAAAAAAATAGTTGCCTTGGAGCAGGAACGAATGAAAAAATTATCCGAGATAGGGGAAATGACCGAATTTTTCTTTAAGGACAAATTGGAATATCAGCCGGAACTTTTAGTCTGGAAAAAAATGAGTTTTGAAGATATTAAAAAAAATCTTGAGCTGATTGAAAAAAAATTATCTGAAATAAAAGAAAATGAATTTAAACAAGAAAAAATAAAAGATGTTTTAACGCCTTTAAGCGAAGAAAAGGGGAGTGGGGAAATTTTTTGGCCATTACGGGCCGCTTTAACCGGCCGTTCCGCTTCGCCCGGACCTTTTGAAGTAGCTGAAGTATTGGGTAAAGAAAAAACCCTTAAACGAATAAGGGAGGCAAAAGCGCTTTTGGAATTCTCACAAAAGTAAGATAAGAGCGGAGTAGCGGAGCGAAGCTCCGCGATTATTATGAAGCTCGCTTTATTCGCTTCGCTACTCCAGAAAATTAATCAACAAAGGGGGGAGGTTGTGGAAAAAAGAGCCTAGCTTTACAGGCGGGACAAAAAACATAATCGCCCGGCCCCTCATAATCAGATTTATAACAGCGGCTACAAAAACCATAGCCGCACTGGGGACAGACATAATCACATCGTGTTCCCCGAACTAAGAGGGACTCTCTACCGCAGTTAGGACATTTGCGAGTCGGTACTACAATAACCGACATTTCCATTTTCTATCACCTCCTCTTTAATAATAAATTCAAAAGCCACATAAGGAATATCTTTATCCAAGATATTCCTCCCAAACGACATTTCCTTTCGCTTTAGGTTAAATCTATATCTATTAGCAAACAAAACAGCCCTTTCTCTAAATTCATTAGCCCCGCCGTTGAAATCGTAAAAGAGCTTAATATCCGTAGCGGGGAAAAGAAGAGTAGATAGTTCGGATAGGGAAGACCAAAATAAATATTTATCTCCCCGCCAAAGAACAACCCGCTTTCCATCAGGAAAAAAAATAACCGCATCGCCCTCCCTTAAACTGGTTTTTCTATATCCGTTATTATCAGACTCTAAAAAAATCATTTTACACCCTCCTTTCTAAATTATGGTTAATATTAAGAACCACTATCGCAATAATAATAAATTTAGTAAAATTTGTCAAGTGGGTTGGCGAAGTATTTTGAGGAATTTGATTTTTATTTTTTTTATTTTGATTCTTGTAAAAATCCCGGCCGGCCAGGCGGGCTTAATTGACGAGTTAAACCGGCAAATTGAGGAGCAATCGGCCAAACAAAAAGAGCTTGAAAAACAAGCTAAAGAATACCAAAAAGTTATTGACGTGAAACGCGGTGAAATCAAAACGCTTAATAATGAAATCGCCATTTTTAACGCCCAAATCAGAAAACTGGAAATAGAAGAAGAATTAACCGAAGACAAAATCAGCCAGACTCAACTGGAAATTCTGCGGCTGGGCTACGGCTTAGATCAAGCTGAAGAAGATATTGTCAGTCAAAAAGAAATTTTAGGAGAAATTATCAGGACCATTGACCAGTATGATGAGACTAATGACTTGGAAATCATTTTACAAAGCGATAATCTCTCTGATTTTTTCAGCCAAATGGCTTATATTGAGGGACTTCAAACTAAAACCCAGGAATCAATTGATAATCTAAAATATCTGAAAAATAAAATGTCTCAAGACAAAGAAAGCGAAGAAGATAAAAAAGAAGAACTGGAAGGTTTAAAAAAACAATTAAGCGACAAGCAAAATTCTTTAAACAGTCAAAGAATCTCGCGTCAGACTTTTTTAGACTACACCAAAGGAGAAGAAAAGAAATACCAGCAGTTATTGGCTAACATAGAAGCCCAAAAAAGGTCTATCTTAGGCGACTTAAACCGCTTAATACAATTAAAAGCCGATGAACTGGCCCGGTTAAAAGAACAGCAGGAAAAGCCGCCGCAGGAATATTGGGCTTCGCTTGACTGGTACTATAACCAGACTAACCCGGCCTGGGCCAAGACAACCATCGGCATTACTAATTCAACTTTAGCTGATTACGGCTGCGCCGTGGCTGATGTGGCTATGGTCTTTAGCTATCTTGGAGAAAGAATCAATCCGGCCCAATTGGCCAAAGAGCCGATTTTTTCTTACGATTTAATCGTCTGGCCTAAAAAATGGAACAGTATCCAGTGCCTTAATTGTCCGCCGCCTCACAAAGAGCCGATTGACTGGTTTCGGCTGGACCGCGAAATAGGCGCCGGCTATCCGGTGATTGTTTTTGTCAAAGCCAATGGCAGGGGAGCCGGACATTATGTGGTGGTTCATCATAAAACCAAAGACGGCCGTTATGTGGTTCACGATCCGATGTTTGGTCCGAATATTTATTTAGATTCAACCAGAGCTTATATTTCCAGTTTATATAAAACGACGACCAGTATTGACCAAATGATTATATACCGATAGAGAAGTACTTTTAATTATCCACAGGGAAGCATATTGACGGCCTAAAGAGGGCTTTATATAATAAACTATACAATGTCGCATAATAACCCTTAAGCGACATTATATATTGTTTTTATGGAAAAAAGCCAAAAACCACTCCCCCGGCATTTAACGGATTTTTTGGATTGGCTGGACATTGAAAAGGGATTATCGTCTAAATCTCAAGAAAATTATTCCAGATTTTTAAAGAAATTTTTAGATTGGCTGAAAATTAACAAGTTAGAAAATTTAAAACCCCATGAGCTCTCCCCCGACCATATTTGGAAATACCGCCTTTTTCTTTCCCGGCATCCTCTGCCCTATTCTAAAAAAACGCTTAAAAAAACAACTCAAAATTATTATCTGATTGCCTTGAGGTCTTTTTTAAATTATTTTGCCAATAGAGACATTTCGTCTTTACCGGCTGAAAAAATTAAATTAGCCAAAGACAAGAACGAAAGAATTGTAAATTTCCTGAATTTGGAACAAATTGAAAAATTATTAGATGTTCCGGACGTTTCAACTCTTATTGGTTCGCGAAATCGAGCAATCTTAGAAGTTTTATTTTCCACCGGATTAAGGGTGGCTGAATTGGTTTCTCTTAATAAAGAACAAATTAAATTAAAGACGGAAACAAAAGATTTAGAAATCAGCGTTATCGGCAAAGGAGGACGAATCCGCACTGTTTTTTTCTCCCAAAGAGCCACCGAATGGCTAAAAAAATATCTAGAGACCAGAAACGATAAAGAAAAAGCTCTTTTTATAAATTACCAAGGCGGGAAGCCGGGAGCGAGATTAACCGTCAGAAGCATTGAAAGATTAGTTAAAAAATATACCGTTTTAGCCGGCTTGCCTTTAATTACCAGCCCTCATACTCTTAGGCATTCTTTTGCCACTGATCTTTTGACGCAGGGAGTTGATTTACGGCTGGTTCAAGAATTTTTAGGCCATCGAAATATCGCGACCACTCAAATATACGCCCATGTGACTGACAAACGCCTGCGGGATGTCCACCGTCAGTTTCACGGCGGTAAAAATTTAGAATAATGTTTGTAATGCTTTCTACTTTACTGATTAAGTCAAGCTTGGTAAAATAACATATTATGCGCATCTCTTACTCGGCTTTAGAAACATTCATCACTTGTCCGGCTAAATACAAATTTCAATATATTGAGCGAATTAAGACGCCCAAATCTAAAGAAGCGGTTTTTGGCAGTCTGATTCACGAAGCGCTTAAAATGTTTCATGAACCAACAAGACCCACTCCCCTATCAGAGGAAGATCTTTTAAAATATTTTACCGATAAATGGGATCCGGGCGTTTACGAAGATTCCCGAGAGGAAGTCTTTGCTTTTCATCAGGCCGTTCAAATACTTAAAAATTATCATCTTCAAAACAGCTCTTTGAAGTTTAATATTATTAACTTAGAAACATCTTTTGAGGCGCCTATTTTAGAAGGCCGCGAATTCCACCAAATTACCGGCCGAATTGACAGAATTGACAAATTGGAAGACAACGCTTTTGAAATCATAGATTATAAAACAAGCAAGAAAATGCCGGGCCAAAAACAAGTTGATGATAATTTACAGCTTTCCGTCTACTATTTGGGCCTTATTAATCGCTGGCCTTCTTTTCAAAAAGAAAATAGACCGGTCAAATTAAGTCTATATTTTCTAAAACACGGCGAGAAAATTTCTACGACCAGAAGCAATCAGCAGATTAACGAAACAAAAGAAAGAGTTTTAAGCATTATAAATGAGATTAGAAAAAGCGATTTTTCGCCGCGGCTAAACCCTCTTTGCGACTGGTGTCCTTATCAGCGCTGGTGTCCTTTGTTTAAACATAAATTTGCCAAACAAGAAACAATTAAAGACGGAGAGATAAAAAATGTCATCCAAGAATATTTTATAATCAAGGGACAACGGGAAAAAGACACGAAACGAATGGCGGAATTAAAAAAAATTATCAATCAATATTGCGATGAAAAAGGCATTGACAGGGTTTTTGGCGAAGATGGTTACATCACTCGCCTGCCCCAAAAACGTTTTGAGTATGACGTTCTTAAACTTAGAGAAATTTTAGAGCCGTTAGAAAAATGGGAGGAAATTTTAACCGTAGATAAAAACAAATTTAAAAAGGTGATTTCTCAATTACCTTTTGACTTAAGAAAAAAAATTGACGAGAGCAAAAAACTGGAAAAAGAGTTTAAGATAATTACAGCCAGTAAGACTACTAAAAAATGACTTTAAACTTTATTCTTGTCTATAATCCGCCGGAGCTAATTTGTAGAAATTAGAGTCAGGTTTATAACCGGCGGCCTTGGCCTCGGCTTCGGAATTAAACCAGATTTGATTTTCCGGCTTTATATTTTTAGCCGAAGGACACCAAGGCCAGTGGTATTTGTCGCTATTAATACTCCCGACAAACTTTCCTTGTTTCGCCGGCTCTGACTGATTATTCTCTTTAACGCTCGCTCCTAACGATTGTTGAATTGAAGCAGTAGTCGCCGGATCCTGAATAGAAATCGGCTCTTTATTGGACTCAAAAACGGTTAATCTGCCGGCTCCAAAACTAATTAAGGCAATTAAAATAATACCGATAACTAAAACAATATCTGGCTCATTTTTCTTGACAAAATTAATCAATTTTGTTAACATAATCTCATGGCGAAAACTAAATCAGCTGGTTCAACATCATTGGGCCGGGATTCCCGGCCAAAATATTTAGGAGTTAAATTATTTGACGGACAACCGGCCCAACCCGGCAGTGTTATAATCCGCCAGCGCGGCAGTAAATTTGTCGCCGGCAAAAATGTCCGTCAAGGCAAAGATTATACCCTTTATTCCGTGGCTAAGGGCGTAGTCAAATTTGCCACTAAAAAAATCAAACATTTTGACGGCTCGCGGAGAATCGCCAAGGTGGTTAATGTTGTATCGGGGGCAGCCCCTGGGTAGACTCCAGTAGAAAGCTTTTCAAGAACCTTTAAAATTAGGGGAGGGATGGATAATGTCTAAAATAACGGAACAAGCTATTGAAAAATTTAATCTCGAGTTCAGGGATATTACCGGGCTCGACGGTAGTTTAGACGGATGGTTAAATTATTGTGCAATAAGAAAATATCTTATCAAAGAAGACCCTATAATGGGGAAATTCATTAGCGACCTCGTCGCAAATGATGAACCCTTTTCTTCTAAGATTTTATCTATTTTCAAGGTCTATGCGCTCATGAAAGTCCAAATGCACCTGAATAGACAGGCTAGATGCGATAAATTTTACCAGGAGGATCCAAGAGATAATGAGGGGTATTATAAGTGGTAATCAATCTATCAAGATTTTAGAGTTCAAACGGGAAAATGCGGCAGCGACTGATAGGTCAGTGCAAAGATGTTTTTCAAGAACCTTAACCTCTAAACCAAAACCTCTCTAAGGGACGCGTCAAATAACCGCGTCTCTTTTCATTTCAACCCGGCTTTCACAAATTCCCTAAACAAAGGATGGGGCCGAAGGGGTCGGGATTTGAATTCAGGGTGAAATTGGGTGGCGATAAAAAATGGGTGATTTTTAAGCTCAATGATTTCCACTAAATTGCGTTCAGGATTAAGGCCGGCTGTTACTAGTCCCCTACTTTCTAAAATGTCCCTAAAATCATTATTCACTTCGTAGCGATGACGATGTCTTTCAGAAATTGTGATTTGTCCATACGCTTTTTGGGCTTGCGTTCCTTTAGTTAATTCACAAAGATAAGCGCCCAAACGCATACTAGCGCCATAATCTTTTTTCTGAATTTTTATTTTCTGCTCGGGCAGTACATCTATAACCGGGTATTTTGTCCGGGGGTTGATTTCTGTGGTATGAGCCGCATTCATTTTACAGACATTTCTCGCGAATTCCACAACCGCCAATTGAAGACCGTAACATAGTCCCAAAAAAGGGATTTTATTTTTTCTCGCAAATTCAATGGCTTTGATTTTTCCCTCCACTCCCCTTTCGCCGTAGCCGCCCGGCACAATCAAGCCGTCAAAATTTTTTAATTCTTTAATCTTTTTGGGATTTTTTTCGTATTCTTCTGAATTAAGCCATTGGATCTCCGGTTTTCTTTTAAAATGCCAAGCCGCGTGCTTAATCGCCTCAATGACAGAAATATAAGCGTCAGCCAAAATAAAATCGCCGGTGTTAAAATATTTGCCCACAATGCCGATTTTAATATTCTTATGATTATTTTTAATTATTTTTACCAAACTCCGCCAAGATTTTAAATCTTTTTTTCTTGCTCTTAAATTAAATTTGTTTAAAATTCTCTGGCCTAAATTGTCTTTTTCAAAATTTAAAGGCACTTCGTAAACGCTTTCAATGTCAGGCGCCGAGATAACATCTTCCGGAGAAATATTGCAGAAAATAGAAATTTTCTTTTTCCGGGGTTCGTCCAGAGAGTATTCGGAACGGGCCACGATGATATCCGGCTGAATGCCGGCTGAATTAAGGGTTCTGGCCGCGTATTGAGTCGGTTTGGTTTTCATCTCGCCGATTTTTTGAGGCACCGGCAAGTAGCTCACCAAAACAAAAAGAACATCTTTAAGATGCTCTAATTTCATCATTCTGGCCGCTTCCAAAAAAAGCATATTCTGATATTCGCCCACTGTGCCGCCTATCTCTATTAAAACAAAATCAGCTTTAGTTTGACGGGCCGCGCGATAAATTCTTCTGTTGACTTCTTCCGGAATATGAGGCACCACCTCAACGCATTTACCGTCATATTCCAAATTCCTTTCCCGATGAATTACGGTCTCATAAACCTTGCCGGTCGTCATGTAATTATCAGCCATAATGGTTCTGTCTAAAAATCTTTCGTAGTTGCCAATATCTTGGTCGGTTTCCATGCCGTCCTCCGTAACAAAAACTTCCCCATGTTCAATGGGGTTCATAGTGCCGGCGTCAACGTTAATGTAGGGGTCAATTTTAATGGCGGTTACTTCAAAACCCTTGCTCTGTAAAATCTTGCCAATGGAAGCCACGACTATCCCCTTGCCGATTCCGGACATCACACCGCCGGTGACAAAAATATATTTAGCCATTTTATTTTCCTTGTTCCTCTGTCACAATTACTTTTATGGCCGCCTCTAAATTATGAGGAAATTCTATGGCAACTTCGCGCTCTCCTGTTTCCTTAATCGGCTCATTTAGCCTAATCTGCTCTTTTTTAATTTCAAATCCCCGCGTTTTTAATTCGCTGGCAATTTGAGAAGCGGTAACAGAGCCGAAAAGCTTTCCATCTTCTTTGATTTTAGCCGGTATTTCAATCTCTAAACCATCCAGCTGACCGGCTAAGTCTTGAGAAATTTTTAACTCTTCTTCGGCTTTTTCAGCGTCAATTTTCTTCTGCTCTTCCGTCTTTTTAAAATTAGACTGGTTGGCTAAAACCGCCATTTTTTTGGGAAACAAAAAATTTCTGGCGTAACCGTCAGCCACTCGTTTGATTTCGTGTTTTTTACCTAAGTTATTGATATCTTCTAATAAAATAATTTTCATAAAAAATAACTATAATTAATTTTACTCGTATCTTATCTTAAACCCCTTAAATTCCCCGGTTGACTCTCCCCACTCCGTATCCACTTTTTCCACCCGGGCCAGCATAGGTCCATTATAACACCAGTTAATTAATTCTTTCAACCCTCTTTCATCTCCTTCGGCCATAATTTTAACCGTCCCGTCTTTTTCATTTTTCACCCAGCCGCTAAGCCCAAATCTTTTTGCCCTTCTTCTGGTTGAGTCTCTAAAAAATACCATTTGAACCCGACCGTAAATTTTTAAGGTTATTCTTTTACTCATAAAATATCTTATCAATATTTTACCATAAATGACCGTTTTTTTCAAATGCCAATTGCTTTCCGCTTCTAATATTTATACTCGTCCGCTAAAAATCCGTTTTTGTCTTTGAGAATTAATTTATCGCTGTCGTTATCTAAAATATCTGTGGATTTATTAAGAAAAACCCGCCATTTGTCTTCAAGGAAATTCGTTTCCAGATAATTATTCTTATAACAATAATTATAATTGAATTTTTCATTAAGAAAAGCGGTGCACTCGTTATCCGCGCTGATTTTCCAGTTGCCGGAATAATCAGGGATTTCACAGGAATCTAACCCTTTAATGAAGTCGCGGCAAGTTTTTTTCAAATGACCGTATTCTTCTTCCTCTATTTTAGGACAATTTTTGGGAAGAGAGGGGAAAAATTGTTTATCCCGATCCAGATAACCGGTACATTGATTTAACCGGCAATTTACGCCTTCAGGGCTTTTCCCAAAAGAAATAAGAACCTCGCCGCGGGAGGGAACCCTGATATCAGCGGAATCTCCGGCTGAAAAAGGATATTTTAACTGATTAACGGCCTTAGGAACAGAAAAGCTGTCCGCTTTGCTTTTAAGAGTCCAGCCGCTTATGTTTATCTCTTCGCTTGAATTATTTTTTAAAATCAGGTAATCGTTTTCAAATTTCTTTTCTTTTGGATGAACGTTTATGATTTCCATTTTTTGATAAAAAGGAGAAACGCCGATTTGAAAAGTACGCGAGGCCGGGGTCGGATCAATATAACCTTCGTCGTTTTTGGCCCGCGCGTAAAAGGTGTAAATCTTAGCTTCGTTTGATAATTTAAAAGTCTGGACGGTTTTTGTTCGCTGGTCTTTCCAGTTTAAATCATAACCCTTTAAATAGGTCTCAAAAGATAAATTTTTTACTTCTCCCAAAGGATTATTCCCGGAATATTTAAAACTAATTTCATTGCTCTCCAAAAGCGCGTCTTCTTCAGGACCTTCAAGAATAAAGGTATTGGGATATTTATTAGATTCCTGCTTCGCGCTAATAATCGGGCCGCCGGTAAAATAACCGTAAAATTCCGTTTGATTGACCGGCGCGATTTTTGACCAGTCAAACCCGAGCTGATTAAAAATCTCGGCTGTTTCTATCCACCTTTTCTGATTATTCTCTATTTTATAAACTTTATAATCCCCCATCAAACGAATCAGCTCTGAATCATTGTAAGCGTTGAGTTCGGTTTGGTTGACCTCAATAATGTCTTCCCATTTATTGCCGTAAGAAAGAAAAACCTCTGAATTTAAAACATGCCTCTTAAGTCCGCTTTCCGTGATATAATAAACCTTGGAAGTATTGGCTAATTTTATGTGTTTGACTCTCGGATATTTATCTAAATCCGCTTGGCTGATAATCTGAATATTTCCCCATTTATAACCGGGATAAGAATTAAAAACCGCCGGCGTCGGAATCCAGTGTTTTTTCCCTTTAGTAATCGCGTAAACATCGGAAGTATCAGCGGTTTTTATTAAACCGCCCTCCGGCAAAGACAAAGCGGCCTCGCTTATTCCGAAACTGAAATATGTTACCCAAAAACCAAAAATCAAAAAAGTAAACAGGAAAGGCGCAAGGTTTATTTTTTTCATAATTTATAGTAAAATAATATCGCGGACTAATTTAGTCTATTCTAATATGAAAATTAAAAATCGTCAAACCGTTATCCTTATTTTCTTAATATTAATTTTAGCCTCTTTTTTCCGTCTCTGGCGGATTGATTCTGTTCCGCCCGGGCTTTATTCCGACGAAGCCATGAACGGAAATAACGCCTTAGCCACTCTTGAAACAGGCCAATTTAAAGTTTTTTATCCGGAGAATAACGGCCGGGAAGGACTCTTTATAAATATCATTGCGTTCTCAATAAAGATTTTTGGCAATCAGGCCTGGGCCATTCGCCTGCCTTCAGTGCTTTTTGGGATTCTTACGGTTTTGGGAATATTCTTTTTAACGAAAATATTATTTCAAAACGAAAGAGTCGCGCTTTTTACGAGTTTTTTTCTGGCCGCGAGCTTTTGGCATATTAATTTTTCCCGCATCAGCTTTCGAGCCATAATGGCGCCGGCGTTTTTAGTCTGGAGTTTGTATTTGTTATGGAGGATAATAAAAAAAACCGAACGGCAAAAATTAAAACCGGAAACAAACTTTATGTTCCGCTCTTCTATTTTAGCGGTCTTTTCCGGATTTATTTACGGCCTCGGCTTTCATTCCTACATCGCCTACCGGATTACGCCGCTTTTAATTCTTGCGGCTTTACTCGCATTTTTCTTTAAAGCTCCGGCTTATTTAAGGAAAAAGATTTTACTTCCGATTTTTCTTTTTCTTATTTTTGCTTTTATCGCTTTTCTGCCGCTCGGTTTTTATTTTTTGGAAAATCCTCAAGATTTTTTCGGCCGGACTTCCCAAATCTCTATCTTTGAATCAAGCCGGACGATTCTTAATCTCTTTAAAAATACTTTTATAACTTCGCAGATGTTTGTCTTTTTGGGCGATTTTAACTGGCGCCATAATTACGCCGGCGCGCCCCAACTCTGGCTTCCGGTCGCCTTATTATTCCTGCTCGGAATTTTTAAGAGTTTTAAAAAATTATTTTCAAAAATCAGTCAATTTCGTTTTGAAAATCTGATTCTGCTTCTCTGGTTTTTTCTTTTGCTCTTGCCGGTTATTGTTTCAAATGAGGGTTTGCCTCATTCGCTTAGGGCGATTCTGGTCGCGCCGGCCGCGATGATTTTTGCCGGCCTCGGCCTTGAAGAAATTATTAAAAAAATTCCAGGAAAAAAAACAACCGTTCTCTTCATTGTTGTTTTTTTTATCCTTATTGCCGGCCAAAGCTATAATCGTTATTTTAGAGAGTGGGCGAAAAATCCAAACGTTTCTCTGGCCTTTAATGAAAATCTAAGCCGGGTAGCAGATGAACTAAATGACGCTCCGGAAAATATCCCAAAATATATTATAATGAAAAATACGGAAATATTTGATTACCGCGGCACGCCAATGTCGGCCCAGCCAATTATGTTTTTAACCAAAACCTTTCTGCCTCAATGGCAAAAAGAGAAAAACTTTTTTTATCTTCCCCAAAAAGAGGCGGTTAATCTGCCTTCTGGCGCAAAAATTATATGGATAGAATAACAAAAATCTCGGCTCTTTTGATTTTGGTTTTTATGTTTTTTATTTTGGTTTTTTCTTCCTGGAATGATTCTCTTACCTTTGATGAAGTTGCTCATATTCCGGCCGGTTATTCGTATCTTAAAAAACAGGATTACCGCTTAAACCCCGAGCATCCGCCGCTTATAAAAGATTTAGCCGCTTTCCCTCTTTTATTTTTAAATCTTAATTTAAGAACCGATACGCCGGCTTGGCATAAATCAACCAACGACAGACAATGGGAAGTCGGAAATGATTTTCTCTATGAATCCGGAAATAATCCCGACCAAATCCTTCATTTTTCAAGACTGCCGATGATACTTCTGTCAATCTTTTTTGGTTGGCTGGTTTTTTATTGGGTAAGAAAAAGATACGGCGATAAAGTCGGTCTTCTGACTTTATTTTTCTACGCGATGTCTCCGACAATCATCGCTCATTCCCGCTATGTGACAACTGACATCGGCGCCGGCCTTGGATTTTTTATGGGACTGATTACTTTTCTTAATTTTTTAAAAAATCAGACGAAGAAAAATCTTGTGATGGCCGGCTTAACTTTAGGTCTGGCTTCTCTTTTAAAATTTTCGATCATTCTTTTAATTCCGACTTACTTTATTCTAGCTGTTTTTTGGTTTATTCTTGAAGATTATAAAAACCTAAAAACAACATTTTCTAATTTCTTTAAGATTATTTATAAACTTTTGCTCATCGGCCTTATTTCTATTCTCGTTATCTGGCCGGTTTATCAATTTCATGTTCTAAACTATCCGCCGGAAATTCAACTTGAACACGCTAAAAGTATCTTGGGATCGGCTGACGCGCCCGGGGTTAATTTTATAATCAAAATTTCCGATAAACCGTTAATTAGAGGACTCGCGCAGTATTTTTTGGGAGTGGCTATGGTTATTCAGCGCTCCGGCGGCGGAAATAATTTTTACTTTTTAGGCAAAGTCTCGTCAGCCGCCACCCCCTTTTATTTCCCTTTGCTTTATTTGGTAAAAGAACTTTTACCGCTTCATATCTTAACGCTCATCGCTCTTGTTATTTCTTTAAAAAATATTATCTCTTCTCCGCGAAAAAAAATCAGCTCAATTAAAGAATGGCTAAGAAAAAATTTCGTTTTAGCCGCCAGCTTAATCTTTGTTTCCATTTATCTGATTCAGGCCATCACTGGAAACCTTAATATCGGCGTGCGTCATGTTATTCCGGCGCTCCCTTTTATCTGTTTTTTAACGGCCAAACAAATTGTCAGTTGGCTTGAAAAATCTTTTTGGAAAAAGGCAGTGGTTTTTGTTCTGCTTTTATGGATTTTAATTGAGACTCTTTGGGTTTTCCCTTTTTATCTTTCCTACTACAATGAGCTGGCCAAGGGAACAAAAAATGGCTATAAAATAGCCACTGATTCCAATTACGATTGGGGACAAGACTTAAAAAGATTAAAAGATTGGATAGATAATTATAATATTGATAAAATTTACCTTGATTATTTCGGCGGCGGCTCGCCAAAATATTATTTAGGAGAAAAATATGAGCCGTGGTGGTCAGCCAAAGGACAGCCAACCAAAGGCTGGTTCGCGGTTTCAATAAATCAGCTTCAAGGAGCCATGGCAAAACCGGTTAAGGGATTTGAGATAAAGCAGGAAGATACCTATTTATGGCTCAAAGACAAACAGCCGTTTTTCCGAGTCGGCACTTCAATTTTTATTTATCGGTTTTAAAATACGCCCTATTCTCTATTCTTAAATCTATATATTCTAAACCTTCCCGCGCTTCTTTAATTTCTTCTTCTAAAACCCGTTTTAAAACCTCAATTTGTTTATCAACCGGCTTTTGAGGATTAAAATAAATCCGCCAGCCAAGAGAAGTCATTATTCTCAAATCTTGAATTGAAATAATACTGAAATTAAGCCCTCTTATATTTAATATTTCCGGCAATTTTTCTTTAGCCGTTAAAATGAAATCCGTTAATTCCCGTGAAATCACTTGCTCTCCGATTCCGATATTCCGCTTTCTTAAATCATTGATAACTAAAATCAGACTGCCGTCCATAGCCGGCGATTCTTTATAAATAATTCCTTCTTTGTCAAGATAAAAACACTGGCCTCTTTCTTCCGTTTCAATAATTTCGGTAGTGGTATTATTCTCAATGCCGTTAAAAGCCGGCACCATCTTAATCTGACACCACACGCCGACAGATTCCCGTTCTTTAATTTTTATCTCTAAAATATTATTTGAGCCGTTGACTGAACTTTGTAAGTCTGTCTGACCCGAGTTAACCCATTTGATAAACATAGCGAGGCGGCCGAAAAAATCTAAATTAAATTTTTTATTGACCTCAACTGAAGCTATTTTTGGAAAAACTCCTAAAATATCCGCCTTTATTTCATGAACCGGGATTAAAATAAGACTCTTTAAGGGAATAATTCCTGAAAATTTTTCCGACAAAGAATTTTGAACGATATTTTCTATTTCTGAAACAGAAACGGATTCGGCTCCCTTTATCTCAATTTTTTCCACCCGTAAAAACGAAGAAAAAATAAAAAAGTAAATTAAACCGATAACCAAACAAAAAAATAACCCTCCGAAGATTATTATCTTAAGGCGGGATTTTTTTGTTTTAGAAGACCGTTTAACTTGATAAACTCCGCGCTTTTTCCTCATAATGCTCTTCTTATAATTTTATACCAATCAGGATAATCAAAAATACCTTGAAAAATCACGCCAATAATCATTCCCTGAAAAATAGTCTCTTTTAAGACCGGCACAATGTCAAAAATTCCTAAAAAAAATAAAGAAAGGCCAATCAACCAATGATGAAAATGAAGACGATATCGACCTATGTTTAATATTATTGATTTTATCCGGCCCGGTAAGCCGACTTTTTTGCCACCACCCCATCTGGCCAAAAAATAACCCGTCACTCCGGCAAGTGTAATCGGAAATGAAATAAAACTCAAAGCCCCTAATGAAGAAATTAAAAGTTTTTTATTTTTAAGTAATTTTATCTTTTCCCACATATTTTCTTAAAACTTTCGGCACCAGCACACTGCCGTCTTTTTGTTGATAATTTTCTAAAATAGCGATAATTGTTCGGCCAATGGCCAAGGCAGTGGCGTTAAGCGTATGAACAAAAGATGTCTTATTTGTCTTTTGGTCCTTATAACGAATATTAAGCCCTTGGGCTTGAAAATCAGAGGTATTTGAACAAGAATGCGTTTCCCGATACTGATTTTGGCCGGGCAGCCATGTCTCAATATCATACTGCTTTACGTCAATCCAGTCCATATCCCCGGCGCAAAGAAGCACCACTCTATAAGAAAGCCCTAATAACTGCATAATCATTTCTTCTTGAGCGAGTAAAAAATCGTGCTCTTTTAAGGAATCTTTTGGCTTAGTAAACACAAACATCTCTACTTTATCAAATTGATGAACCCGTAAAATACCTTTAGTATCTTTACCATAAGAGCCGGCTTCGCGCCGAAAACAGGTGGAAAAACCCACATAACGCCGCGGCAGATCCTCTTCTTTAAAAATCTCATTCATATGCATCGGACCAACCGTATGTTCGGCGCTGCCGATTAAATAAAGCTCGTCCTTGGGAATAAAATAACGTTCTTCTTCCATACCGGCTAAAAGACGGCCAGTTCCTCTATAAGGCCCGGGTTTAATCATCACCGGTGGCGCAATCGGAATAAATCCCTCTTTTATTAAAACATCAAAAGCTAATTGAATCAAAGCGAATTCCAATAAAACCGCTTCTCTTTTTAAATAACCGAAACGACTGCCCGAGACCTTAGCCGCTCTTTCTATGTCAATTAAATCTAATTTTTCCGCTATGGTCAAATAATCTTTTGGCTTAAAATTAAACTTTGGCTTTTTGCCAACTTCACGCAAAACTTTATTGTCTTTTTCGTCTTTTCCTTCCGGCACCTCGTCAAGCGGCAAATTCGGCGCCTGCTGGATTAAATTCTCCAGTTCTTTTTCGGTTTTTTCCAGTTCCGGCTCTAATGATTTTATTTGCTCTTTTATCTTTTTGGCATTTTTATGTTGTTCGCTGTTCGCTGTTCCTTGTTCGCTAATTCTATTCTGTTCTGCCCGCAGTTGCTCCACTTCCTGAAGCATTTCTCGCTTTTTTTTATCCAATTCCAAAAGCCAATCAATATCAACCTTGACCTGTTTTTTCCGACAACCCTCTTTTACTTTCTCCGGATTTTCACGGATGAATTTGATGTCGAGCATAATAATTTTCAACAGCGAAGAAATATGTCTTCGCTGTCCGCTTCATTTTATTTCGGCCTCATCAAAGGAAATAAAATTATTTCCCGCAAGCTGTGCGAATCGGTTAAAAGAGCGGCTAAACGGTCCAAGCCCATGCCAAAGCCCGCCGCCGGCGGCATGCCGTATTCCAAGGCCTCAATAAAGTCTTTATCGTATCTTTGCGCTTCGTCGTCTCCGCCTTTCCTGTGTTTTTCCTGCTCTTTAAATCTTTTATCCTGCTCCAAAGGATCGTTTAATTCTGAAAAAGCGTTATTTAATTCAATTCCGCCGGCAATCAACTGAAACCGGGCTGCCTTAGTCAAATCCCCCTCAACCGATTTAGCCAAAGGCGTCATTTCAATCGGATGATTAATCACAAAACACGGCTGAATTAATTTCGGCCTGACTGTTTTTTTATACAACTCATCAATTATTTTACAACGCGGGTCTTTAGATTCTATTTTTAAGTCAAATTCTTTTACCTTTTGACGCAAGTCTTTTATCTCTGTTTTTTCAATGTCTATCCGACATTCTTTTTTTATTAAGTCTTGAAATTTAATCCGCGGCCAAGGTCTTTCAAAGTTTATTTTATGATTTTGATAGTTAATCGTTGTCTGTTGTTCGCTGTTTGCCAATATCTGCTTTAACAGATATTCAAACATCTCTTCAATCATCTCCATTAAATCCTCATAATCAGCGTAAGCCCAATAAAATTCAAGCATGGTAAAATCAGGGTTATGAGAAAAATCAACGCCTTCGTTTCTAAAACAACGGCCGATTTCATAGACTTTTTCAAAACCGCCGACTAACAACCTTTTTAAAAAAAGCTCCGGCGCTACCCTAAGATACAAATCAAAATCCAAGGCATTGAGATATGTTTTAAAAGGTCTGGCCGAGGCGCCCCCGGGAATTAACTGAAGAATCGGCGTCTCTACTTCAATAAATCCCTGTTTTTCTAAAAATTCTCTGATAGATTTAATAATCTGGTTGCGGACTAAAAATTTTTCCCGGACATCTCTATTCATCGCTAAATCCAGATATCTTTTTCGAAATCTCTCCTCCACATCCTTTAGGCCGTGCCACTTCTCCGGCAAAGGTAAAAGAGTTTTGGTTAAAATCCGGTAATCTTTGACCAACAAAGTCCTCTCGCCTTTTTTAGTCAAAAAAACCTCGCCTTTGGCTTCAATAAAATCGCCAATGTCAAAATTATCCAAAAAAAACTTATATTTTTTTTCGCCCAGCCGGTCTTTTTTAAAATAAAGCTGGAATTTGGCTGCGGCGTCTTCAATATGCGCGAAAGTTGAACCGCCATGCTCACGAATATTTCTCAAGCGACTGGCCAAAACTACCTGACTCTTTTGACTGGATAAATTCTTAAAATCATCAAAAACTTCTCTGCAGGTATGAGTCCGTTTAGTTTTAGCCGGATAAGGATTTAAACCTTCTTGGCGGATATTTTCCAGTTTCTTTAAACGAGTTTTTCTAATAGATTGAACAGAAGACATATTATAGGAATTATTTGATATTTACTATTTTATACCTAACTTTTTTTCCGGGTATTTCTACATCAACCACATCGCCGACCTCGTGACCCAAAAAGGCTTTGCCCAGAGGCGATTCGTTAGAAATTTTTCCCTGACTTGGTTCGGCCTCTTGGGAACCGACAATGTTAAATACGTGTTTTCTAAGACTTGACCTGACTTCAATCACGGACCCCAGACCGACTTTCTTTTTAGAACCGGTGTCTTTGCCCGGCTGAATAACAATTATATTTCTAATCATATCTTCCAATTCTAAAATTCTTCCTTCATTAAATGACTGCGCTTCTTTCGCAGCCGAATATTCCGTATTTTCGCTTAAATCTCCTAATGACTTGGCTTCTTCCAATCTTTTAGCTATCTCTTGCCGTTTTTCAATTTTTCTCTCTTTTAATTCATTTTTTAACTTTTGAAGACCTTCTGGAGTAATGTATTTCATAAAAAATTAAATCTTAAATCTCAAAAACACATCTTAAAATTAAAATCTTAAAATAAAAGACTTGGATTTAAGATTTGATTTTTGAGATTTTAAGGTTGACTAAACCACCATTCAAATACTTCCTTAGCTACCGGCACAGCCGCCCGGTGCCCTTCGCCGCCTCCTTCAACCACCACGGCTAAAGCGATTTCCGGGTTTTCATAAGGGGCAAACCCGGTAAACCAAGCATGAGTTTTATCAGAAACGCCAAATTGAGCTGTGCCGGTCTTTCCGGCCGCTCTTACGGGCAATGTCCCTAAAGCCTGAACTGAACCGGAAATAACCGATTCGCGCATTCCTTTTCGCACTATGGCTAAATTTTCTGAACTGATAAAATTTTCCCGGATAATTTTTGGCTCGATGTCTTTTATGGTATTTTTCTCTGAATCCATAATTTTGTCAACTATCTGCGGCTGATATAAAATCCCGTTGTTCGCAATGGCCGCGGTGGCCAAGGCCATCTGAAGCGGCGTAACCATTATGTCTCCCTGACCAATAGAGGCATGGTAAGTATCGCCGATATACCATTTTTCTTTCTTGGTTTCTTCTTTCCAGTTTTCGTCAGGAATCAAACCGTCTTCTTCAAAAGGCAAATCTATATCAGTCAATTCACCCAAACCGAATAATTGAAGGTATTTTTTAATTCTATAAATGCCTAAACCATCTATATTTCCGTAGCCGCCTCCGACAGTGTAAAAATAAACATTGCAGGATTCGGCGATTGCCTTTATTATATCAGTTAATCCGTGAATTTTCCAATCTGAAAAGGTATAGACGACTTGCGGATTATACGGATTGACCACGGAAATTTCGCCCTGACTGTCATTGATTTTCTGACTGGGGCTGACTATTCTTTCTTCAAGAGCCGCGCTGCCGATTAAGGGCTTAATGATTGAACCGGGCGGATATTGTCCGGCTATTGCCCGGTTAAAAAGCGGTTGGTCGGGATTCTTAATCAAAGCGTCGTAATCAGCCGAAGAAATGCCTTGAGAAAAAATATTATTATCAAAAGCGGGAAAACTTACCAAAGCGAGAATACCGCCATTTTTTACGTCAACAACTACGGCAGCCGCTTTTGTAACTTTTCCGCCCGGAGCGGAAATTTGACCAATTATTCTATTCAAACTCTGATAAAGTTTATCCTGCAGTCCTTTATCAATAAAAAGACCCAGACTTTGACCCGGCTCAGATGGCTTAAGCGCTAAGAATTTCCGGCTTTGTCCGAAAACATCCACCTCTATTTCTTCTTTTCCGGCCTCTCCTCTTAATAATTCCTCGTACTGAAGCTCTAAACCGGTTTTGCCGATCTCGTCATCCGGCCCGTATGAAAATTGAGACCCCAAATCAGCTGAATTAATCTCTCCCGTATAACCCAAAACATGAGAAAGAATCGGAGCTTCATTTTCTCCTAAAATATATTGACGATGAATATTTCTGACCAGTCTCACGCCTGGCCACTCGCTGACCAAACTCTCCAGAACCAAAGCGGCTGACTGTTCTATGTTTTTTACTAAAACTACCTGGGCTGTTTTGCCTTGAGCTTCTTTTATCTTTTTTTTAAACTCTTCTGATTTGTTGCCTGCTTTAGGAATTTTTTCTTCGCTCCGCGCTAAAGAATTTTTCTCCTGGTTTTCCCTTAAAATAACACTTATTTCTTTTAGAATCTCTTCTTGAACTGAAGCTGAATTTACCAGAAAATCCGCTAAATTAACCCTTAAATCAAAAGCCGGAACATTATAAACCAAAGGATCTCCGTAACGGTCATAAATAATGCCCCGGGGCGCGGCTAAAGAATATGTTTTAATTCTATTCCCTTCGGCTAAGTTCCTGTAATATTCACCCTTGATAATCTGAAGATACCCGGTCCGGATAAATAAAGCAAAAAGAGCGCTGACTATTAAAATATAAAAAAGGATAAAATTACGCGCTTTAATAGGCTGTTCTAATTTCCCTTTATCTTCCAAGGAACGAATGGCCTCGGCGTCTAAAAAAATCTCCTCGGCTTCAATGTTTTCATCTGAATTGTTTTTGATAGAATATTTTTTTAATCCCATAAAAAATCAAGGTAATTAGAATCGTGTTATAGACCGCTTCTAAAAGAATTGAATAAAATGAATACGGATTAACAGGCCAAGACCCGTCTTTAAAAGAGATTGAACCAAAAAGAACAGAAATCGGAATAAACAGTCTAATCAAAATAATTAAAATCAGGTTATAAAAAAGAGTGGCCGCGAGCGATAAAAGAACTAAGCTCCCAAAATTTATCCGGCTGAAAATATTTTTAATCAGCCAATCAACTAAATATGTAAGACCGATAAAACTTAAACTGAACACCCCGAAGGGCAAACCGCTGAATAAATCTAAAAGCAAACCGGCCAATATAATCGGCCAGAATTTCCGGCTGTCGGACAAATCTTTCTGGAAAACCAAGATAACCCAAGCTAAAATAAAAACTAAAACTAAATTAGGCGCTGCCCCGTAAATACCCAAGGCCGGCCAAAAACTGGTTTGACTGATAACGGATATCAATAAAATCAGAACAATGCTTAAAGATTTCATCTTATTACAAAAACTCTGTCTATTTTCCCGAAATCCGCCGCGGGTCTGATAATCGCCTCTTTGAAAACCTGCGGCTGGCTGGAAATAACTTTTTCAATTTGACCAATAAAAATCCCTTTTGGAAAAAGATTAGCCAAGCCGGAAGTAATTACGGTTTGATTAGACTCAATTTTCTCGTCTTGAGCTATCCAATCCATAATTAAGCTGTTATAAGATCCCCCTCTGATAATCCCGCTGATTCCGGATTCCTGAATCAAAGCGTTAACCCGGCTGCCGGGATAAGTAATCAGCAAAACTTTGGCCGTTGAATTTGAAACTTGAGAAATCCTTCCCACTAAAAGATTGCCGGCCGCGATCACTGTTTCTCCTGCCTTTAAGCCGTCTTTTTCTCCTTTATCAATTAAAATATACTCCCCTAAATTGGCCGGACTTTGTCCGATAACATCGGCTAAAATCAATTGCCCTTTAATTTGTTCCGGTAAATCTATTTGCTGGCGAAGGAATTTATTTTCCCGGGCTGTTTCTTTTAATCCAGCCAATTCCCCCTTTAATTTCCTGTTTTCTTCCTGATATTCAATATTTTGAGAATTAAGCCGTTTGATATTTTTTAATAAATCAATAATATCCTTAAACTTCAGACTAATCTGATAAGTGGATTTTTGGAGAGGCGCCGTTATCCGAAAAAAAATATCTTTGGGCTGTTTTAATAATCCCTGACCGTTTATAAAAATTAAACCGATAATCGTCAAAAGGGCTAAAATTACGGGTTTTTTAAATATTTTTTTCATCACAGGCAGTTTATCATAAATAAAAAATCCCAACAATACCAACTAATTTGTCAGGTTTAAAATTAAAAATAATAAAAATGTAAGACTAAACTGACTTTTCTTCTTCGGATTCGGTCGGTTCTTCCTTGCTCATCGAAGACGTCTCGGTCCCGCCCATTTCTTCCTCTCCCTTTCCTTTTCTAGACATTGCCCACCAAATTATACCGATAATTACTACTGCCGCGATACCGATATAAACCCATGTCATATTACTTTCTCCTTTCTGTCGCTTAGGCGACTAAATTTAGTTTAGCATATTTTAATTATTTTCCAAACTAGAACTCTGTGGATAACTTCCAAACATCCCCGGCGCCCATTGTTATAACTACATCATTTTTTTTAAGGTGTTTTTTTAAATAATTTGCCGTCTTGGGAATGTCAGGAATATAGTTCACCCTTGCTTGATGCTCAAGAATTGATTTTACCAGGTCTTTTGAATGCACTCCCCCTCTTTTTTCCCGAGCCGAACCATAAATATCCAAAATTATCACTTCGTCGGCCATATTAAAAGAACGGGCAAAATCATTTAAAAGAACTTTAGTTCTCGTAAAAGTATGAGGGTGGAAAACGCACCAAATTTTTCTATCAGGATAAAGTCGTTTAGCCGCCTTTAAAGTAACTCTCACTTCTGTTGGGTGATGAGCGTAATCGTCAATAATTAAAATTCCATTTTTGAGTTTTTTCCTAATTTCAAATCGCCGCGCTGTTCCCTTGAATCTTTCTAAAATCTCTTTAGCTTTTTTAACATCAAGACCTAACTCTCTGACTAAAGTTAAAACAGCCAAAGCGTTCAGCCGATTATGCTCGCCCGGCAATTCTAAAAAAAGCTCGCCAAATTTTTTAAAATCTTCTTGACGATATAATAGAATTTTACAAGGCGTTTTCTCTATAACTTCTTTAATGGTTTTGTCGCCGCCCCAACCGATAAACAAGCCGTCCTTCGGCAGCCTGGAAATTAATTTTAAAAAAGATTCTTTATAATCCTTAAAACTTCTAAAAAAATCAGGGTGGTCGTATTCAATATTAGTTAAAATTAAAATTTTAGGCCGGTATTTTAAAAACTTATTTTGATATTCGTCTATTTCAGCCGCGAAGTATTTAGACCTGCCGACCCGGGCATTGCTTTTCCACTCTAAAACCTTACTTCCGACTATAACTGTCGGATCCAAACCCAACCCCTCTAAGACTCGGCCAAGCATTGCTGTCGTAGTGGTCTTGCCGTGGGTTCCCGCTACTCCCAAACCATAGCTCTCTTTAAAAAGTAAAGCTAAAATATCAGAATAAGAATAAACGAATTTTCCTTGTTTTTTAACATATTTAATCTCCGGATGAGAATCTTTATAGGCGCTCGAAGCCACGATTAAATCCGCGTCTTTGGGAACATTTTTAACTTTAAACCCTTCAAAAACTTTTATTTTCAATTTATTTAAAACTTCATCGGTAAAAAATTTCTCGTGGGTGTCAGAACCCGAAACTTCAATGCCCCGGCCCTTTAAAACTTGAGCCAAAGCAGTCATCCCCACTCCTTTAATCCCGATAAAATAAGCTTTTTTTGTTTTTGAGAGATTTATTATTTTTGTCATTTTATATTTAACTATTTCGTAAGCAAGCAAATATACTTTAATATTTTTTCACTTTAATAAATTCTTGATTTAATCACCAACCAAGGAAATACCACAACGGCCTTAAAAATTCTTTTAACGCGCCGTGGCTCTTGAATCAATCGCCACAGCCATTCCAAACCAATAATCCTTAAAATCTTCGGCGCCCGGGGAATTTGCCCGGCTATAAAATCAAACGCGCCGCCAACGCCCATCGCTAATTTAATTAAAGGCATTTTCCCTAAATTTTCAACTATCCATTTTTCCTGCTTTGGGGCGCCAAAAGCGACAAATAAAATACCTTGACTAAAAAGTACTTCCCGAGCCTCAAACGCCTTAATATTTAACAGGTAGTACTTCTTTTTTAAATTATTTACTACACTTTCCGCCACCCCCTCCCTGCCTCCTAATAAAAAAACCGGCCAATTTTTTCGGCTGGCCAAATTACAAATACTTTCAATTAAATCAACGCCGGTAATTCTCTGTTTTAAGGGCTGACCCAAAAACCAGGAAGCAAAAACCAAACCAACACCGTCCGCTACGGCCAAGTCCGCTTGATTCAAAATCTTTTTAAATTCATCGTCATTTTGAGCTTTAACTAAAAATTCCGGATTAGCCGTGACAATATAATGCTGTTTTCCGTCCGTCATAAATCGCTCTACTTTTTTTAAGGCCTTGCTTGCGGTTAAATTATCAATTTTAACGTCAAGAATCTTTATTTTAAGCATTAATAAATCAAAAGAAAGGATAGCTACTTACATTTTGCGAAATTGTGAAGTTTTGGAAACAGATAAACGAGTGGAGTCAGAAGGGGAGCCCGATGGAGGCCGCCTGAAAGGCGGCCGACATTGGAGGGGCATCCCCCTGACGGAACAAGTATTATCTGTCCAAAACGAAAGTATGAAGTAAAATGTAAGTAGCTATCCTCCCAACGGTGTCGATTCTAAAACCACGTACTCCGCCCCATCTCTTAATAATCGGCTCTCCATTACTTCTATTGACTCAACTAAAAAAGACAAAGAAACTTCCTTTTCTATATTGGGCTTTGAGGGCATTAATCGCCACTCTCTCTGCCTGATTCTCGCCAAAGTAATGTGAGGACGAAAAGCCCGAACTTCTTTACGATTGTAACCGCTCTGGTTTGAATCTAATAAATGACCTTCAAAATCATCTTTCAATTCAGCCAAAGCTAAATTTTCCTCCCCCTCCAGCCAAATTATCCGGGGAGAGCGGCCGGGCGGCCCAAAACAAATCCTTTTTAATTCAATTTCAAATGGTTGATGCCTCCTGCCTGTTTCTTTCGCTGTTTGACAAACCTCTAACATCTCTTCATCTCCGGCATAGCCGATAAAAACCAAAGTGATGTGAAGACTTTGCTTTTTAGTCCACCTGACCGGCAAGCTCGTCCACTCCTCTTGCCAATTTAATATTCTTTTCTTAATATATTCCGGCAAATTAATAGCCGCGAAGATCCGTCGTTTTTTCATGTGTCGCCTTGTATTATACCTCTTTCTTGATATACTACAAGTATAATTACAATGCCCAAGAAAAAAAATAAAAAACGGGGAATAAAAAAACAAAAAGAAACCGCAATCCAACAGATTGTTAATTATTATTTCCATACCAAGGGTTTAAGTTTGAACCAGATTAAAAATAACGCTAAAAAAAGAAAGATAATTTATTCCCGATTCACTAGGCCGGCCAAACAGCTTTTGGAGCTGGCCGGGTCAATCAGAGCCGCGAAAAAAGCCGTCAGCAAAGTGGCTAAATGGGCCAAATCCAGAAATTTGGACTACGCCATTGAAACGGTCTTTAAAAAATGGCTGGAATTGGACAGATTAAAGCCAAAAGAAATCGTCAAGAAACCATTTTTTGACGATAATCCGATGATTTGGTCAGCGACTAAAAAGAAATGGTATGTCATAAGAGACGATGGCCAATGGTTGGAATTCGCGGGCCAGGAATCAGAAATAGAATGGCGGATAATAAAATAACCCTCAAGAAAATTACTCTTGAGGGCTAGAAAAAGATTTTAACCTTTAAGCCTTTTTAAAAATTATCATTATAGCCCCCACAAGAAGTGCAAACAACCAAAAAACTGTTAGAAGCGAAAGAAATAAGGATTTTTTAAGTTTGTTATTTATTTGAATACGACTTCCTCTTTCAAAGTCTTGGCAATATTCTTTTGCCACAATAAAAGAAAGAAAAAAACCCACTATTAAATACCCCATTATTAACCATTTCATTTTATCTCACCTCTCTTTATTTTAAAAAGTTAAAAAAGAACAAATGATTATCCCCATCCAAACTAATCCTAATAATCCCATTTTACGGCAAAAAGCTAAAGAAGTCAAGGAAATTACCGCTGAAATTAAGCGGCTGATTTTAGATATGGAAGAAACCATGGAGAAAGCGGCCGGAGTCGGGCTGGCCGCGCCTCAAATTGGCCAATCGCTTCGGGTGCTCGTCGCCAAATCAAATGATGAACCCCGCACCTTTCGCGGACAAAGTATTTTTGCGCGAAAACGCGGCCCGCAAAAGGTGCGGGGTGAAATCATCGCTCTGATTAATCCGGAAATTAAAAAATTTTCTCGGAAAAAAGTCGTGATGGAAGAAGGGTGTTTAAGCTTGCCTAAACAATTCTCTCTTATAGAGCGACCGGCTAAAATTAAAGTAAAAGGATTAACTGAAGAAGGCGAGAAAATTAAAATTAAAATAAACGGACTCTTAGCGCGGATTATCCAACACGAAATTGACCATTTGGACGGGATTTTAATTATAGATAGAATCAAATGAAAAAATTAAAAATTATATTTATGGGCACCCCGGATTTTGCCGCGCCTGCTCTTAAGCAATTAGTCAGTAATAATTATGAAATTTCAGCGGTGATTACCGCGCCGGACAAACCGATCGGCAGAAAACAAGAAGTCACTCCCCCGCCCATTAAAAAACTGGCTCTTCAATATAAAATACCAGTTCTTCAGCCAGAAAAAATCTTAAACTCGTCTTGGCCGAAGCCAGATCTCAAATCTCAAATCTTAAATCTTAATCCTGATTTAATCGTGGTTTCCGCTTATGGAAAAATTATTCCAAAAGAAATTTTGGACATCCCCCAATACGGCTCTTTAAATATCCACCCTTCGCTTCTGCCTAAATATCGCGGCCCCTCGCCTATTCAATTCGCTATTTTAAACGGCGAAAAAATAACCGGCGCGACCATTATGCTCATGGACGAAAAAATGGATCACGGCCCGATTCTTGCTCAAGAAAAAATAGAAATTCCGTCAGACGAAACCAGCCAAACGCTTCATGATAAATTAGCTCAATTAGGAGCTGATTTACTAATCAAAACTATTCCTCAATATGTTCAAGGCGAAATCAAACCAAAGCCGCAAGATGAAAAAAATGCCAGCTATACTAAAATATTAACCAGAGAAGACGGAAAAATTGACTGGCGAAAAAGCGCTGAAAGCATTGAACGGCAAATCAGGGCTTTTACTCCCTGGCCCGGGGCCTGGACCATTGACGGAAAAAGATTAAAAATCCTTAAGGCGAAAGTGGTGGATAAAAAAGACGGATTGACTTTTAAAACCAAAAGGGGTTATTTACTTTTAGAAATGGTCCAGCCCGAAGGCAAAAAAACAATGAGCGGCGAGGAATTCATAAGAGGTTATGGGCGAGGAAATATGCCCTTGAGCGACATAGAATTGCGAGCGGGCATGGTGCCGCCGAAGGCGGCGAGCGAGCAATTATAACGAGCAAAAATTCTCGCTGGGAATTTTTGCGTTCGCTCAAGGGCATATTTCCTCGCCCATTTGTCCAATATTATGTCATTTTCAATCGGCATCATCGGCCTCCCTAATGTCGGCAAATCAACTTTATTCAAGGCCCTGACCAAACAGCCAGTGGATATTTCCAATTACCCGTTTTGCACCATTGACCCGAATGTCGGCATAGTTAAAGTGCCTGATGAACGGCTTCTTAAAATAGCGGCCGTCATAAATCCCCAAAAAATTACTCCCACTATCATAGAATTCGTTGATATTGCGGGCTTGGTTAAAAACGCTCACCTAGGCGAAGGATTGGGCAATCAATTTTTGGCCCGCATCCGGGAAACAGACGCAATCTGCCAAATTGCGCGGGCTTTTGAAAACGAAAATATAGTTCATACTGAAGGCCGGACCAACCCCAAAAGAGACATTGAAATTATTAATAAAGAATTAATAATGAAAGACCTGGAAACAATAGAAAAAAGACTGGAAAAAACCAAAAAAGAAACTAAATCAGGCAATAAAGAAGCCACGCGAGAATTAGAAATCTTAAATAAAATTCATGAAATATTAAAAAGGGATAAAATGATATTAGAATATGAAACGGCTGAAATGAAACAAATAATTAAAGAACTTCAATTACTGACCGCCAAGCCGATGATTTATGTTTTTAATGTCAGCGAACAGCCGATAAGCAGTGAAGAAAATATTGCGTCCATTAATCTTCAGCTTGAATCGGAACTTTCCGAGCTTGCGCCAGAAGAAATAAAAGAATTAGAACTGCCTCCTTCTAAACTCAATGAACTTATTAAAACTTGCTATCAGGCCCTAAATTTAATCACTTTCTATACGGTAACCGGCGGCAAAGAAACCCGGGCCTGGACACTTAAGAACGGCTTAAAAGCGCCTCAAGCCGGCGGGGTGGTTCATACTGATTTTGAAAAGAATTTTATCAGGGTTGAAGTAATTAACTGGCAAAAATTAGTTGAAGCCGGCGCTTGGTCTAAAGCCCGTGAAAAAGGCCGGCTCCAAACAGAAGGGAAAGATTATATTGTCAAAGACGGAGATGTTATTGAATTCAAGATATAACCACTTGACCCCGTTTATCTTCTTTGCTAACCTATAACTATGAATGACCAGCCAAAACTCTACCAACTCACCTATCTTCTTCCTCCTTCCTTAGATGAAAAAGGAGCAGTTGAAATTAGCCAAAAAATAAAAAAGTGGATTGAAGAAAAACAGGGAAAAACAGAAAAAGAAGAAACGGTCAATAAAAACTTGGCTTATCCGATTAAAAAATATCATCAAGCCGTCTATTCAAATTTATCTTTTCGAATAATCCCGGAGTTCATAAAAGAAATTCAAGAATATTTAAAATTAGAAAATAATATTTTACGATATGCGATTCAAAGAGAAATGCCCCGCCGTTCTCCGTCTAAGAGCGCGAAACCGGCCCGGGTAAAAATCGGACCGGCTAAAGTTTATCCGGACCGTGATTTATTCAGACAAGTTCACCTTAAAGAAGAAAAAACAAGGAAACCGATAGAAAAACCGACCCCCGCCTCGCCGCAAAAAGAAAAAGTGAAATTAGAGGAGTTGGACAAAAAGCTGGAGGAAATATTAAAAGAGTAATCACTAATCAATCGCTAATTTTATCTCTAATAATCGCGAATAAAAAATTATTTATTAGAGGAAATTTGCGATAAAATTCGGGATTGATTAGGGATATAATACTTATGAATTTCAATAAAGTCTTTATTGCCGGCAACCTGACTCGTGATCCCGAAGTAAGAGCCCTGCCTTCGGGCCAAACCGTGGTCTCGTTTGGGGTGGCGACTAACAGAGTCTGGACCAACCAAAGCGGGGAAAAACAGGAAGCGGCTGAATTCCATAATGTAGTCGCTTTTGGCAAATTAGCTGATATTTGTTCCCGTTATTTAAGTAAGGGGCGGCTGGTTTTAATTGAAGGCCGACTCCAAACTCGTTCCTGGCAGGGTCAAGACGGAATTAAAAAATACAAAACGGAAATTATTACCGATAATATGCAGATGGGACCCCGCTTATCCGGCTCCTCCGGCGAAAACGACCAATTCAGAAAAAAAGAGAGAAGCGGCGATATGACCAAAGAAGAAATACCGGTTATTGAAGCGGACGAACCGGCTTCGGAAGAATCATTCTCTTCTTACGAAAGCGATAAAGAAACCAAAGAAACTTTTACTGAAAGCGACGACAAAGGAGAGATAGAAGTAAAGGATATACCATTTTAATATTATGACAAAGTCTTGCTATTTTTGTCAGCAAAAAATCAGTGAAATCGATTATCAAAATACCGAACTTCTTCGGCAATTTATTTCTGGACAGGCAAAAATAATCTCGCCCAAAAGAACTGGCACCTGCGCCAAACATCAAAGAAAAATAGCTAATGCAATAAAAAGAGCCCGCGTTATGGGGCTATTGCCGTTTACGACTAGATAATTTTATAATAAAATCTATGCCTGCTCTTGAGCGGCTTTTTTTATTTTATTGGCGATTTCAGCGGCAACTTTTGGATTTTCTTTAAGATAAACCTTTGAAGCTTCCATTCCTTGACCTAATTTCTGGTTTTCGTAATTAAACCAGGCGCCGCCTTTGTTTAATATTCCGTATTTAACGCCGGTATTTAATAAATCTCCGAGATATGAAATGCCCTGATTGTAAAAAATATCAAACTCGGCAGTTCTAAAAGGCGGAGCGACTTTGTTTTTAACTATCTTGGCCTTAACCCGATTGCCGATAATTTGCTCCCCTAATTTAATTTGAGCGGCTCGCTTAAGCTCTATTCTCACTGAAGAATAAAATTTCAGAGCCTTGCCGCCCGGCGTCGTTTCCGGATTCCCCCACATCACTCCTATTTTCGTTCTGATTTGATTGGTAAAAATAGTGGTGGTGCTGCTTTTAGCGGCGATAGCGGTCAATTTTCTAAGCGCCTTTGACATTAAACGGGCCTGAAGTCCAATTTGCTGATCTCCCATCTCGCCCTCAATTTCCGCCCGCGGCGTTAAAGCGGCCACTGAATCCACAATCACCAAATCAACCACGCCGGATCTGACCAAACTCTCCACGATATCTAAGGCCTGCTCCCCGTTATCCGGCTGGGAAATTAATAAATCATTTATTCTGACGCCGATTTTTTTAGCGTATTCTGGGTCTAAAGCATGTTCAGCGTCAATAAAAGCCGCCAAACCGCCTCTTTTTTGCGCTTCAGCCACGGTGTGTAAAACCACGCTTGTTTTTCCCGCGCTTTCCGGACCGAAAATTTCAATAATCCGGCCCTTTGGCATACCGCCCACGCCCAAAGCCAAATCCAAAGAAATGGAACCAGTGGGAATAGCGTCTACTTCCACCCGTCTGGCTTCGCCTAATTTCATAATCGCGCCTTCGCCAAAACGATCTTTAATTTCAGCCACGGTCGCTTCTAAAATTTTTTGTTTTTCCTCTTTATCCTCCGCAGATTTATTCTTAACCATAAGTTTAGTCTATCCTCTCCTCTTCCGTTGTCAATATTTCGCGCGGTTTGGCTCCTTCAGCCGGACCCACGACTCCGTTTTTTTCCAATATGTCAATCAGCCGCGCGGCCCTGGCATAACCAATTCGCAGACGCCTTTGAAGTAATGAAGCAGACGCTTTGCCGGCCTGAATAATCACCCCTTTGGCTTCTTCGTATAATTCGTCATCAGTTTCCAAAGAGGCAAAACTTCCTCCATAACTCATTTCACTTCCGGCGCTGGCGCTTAAAATAGATTGGTTGTATTCCGGCTCCTGAACCTTTTTCAAATAATCAGCCACTTTTTTAATTTCTTTGTCTGAAACATAAGTGCCCTGAATCCGGCGGGGTTTGCCCGCGTCGCCGGCCAAATAAAGCATATCGCCGTGACCCAATAATTTGTCCGCCCCGGCCATATCCAAGATAGTTCTGGAATCTATTTGAGAAGCGACTTGAAAAGCAATCCGCGAGGTAATATTTGCTTTAATCAATCCGGTAATCACTTCAACCGAGGGACGTTGGGTAGAAACTACCAAGTGAATGCCAACCGCCCTGGCCATTTGAGCCAAACGAACAACAGCGGCCTCCACTTCCCGGCCCCGGGAAGTCATTAAATCAGCCAGTTCATCAATAACAACGACGATGTAGGGCAAAGTTTCGTGATTTCTGCCGTTATAAGCTAAAATATCCCGAGTCCCTCTTTCCTGTAAAACATCAAATCTTCTTTCCATTTCGCTGATGGCCCAGCGCAAAGCGTTAACCGCTTTATCAGGATGAACGATAACCGGAGTTAATAAATGAGGAATATTATTATAAGGAGTAAACTCCACTCTTTTGGGGTCAATTAAAATAAGTCTTAAAGTAGACGGGGAATTCTGATAAAGTAGACTGATGATTAAGCCGTTAATGCCGATTGTTTTGCCGGCGCCGGTGGCTCCGGCGATTAAAAGATGGGGCATCCGGGCCAAATCGCCGTAAAAAGGCCGGCCAGCCACGCTCCGACCCAGGGCAAAAGACAAACGGGACGGCAATTCCCTAAAAGTCGGATGCTCCAGAAGATTTCTCAAACGAACCAAGACCGTTGTTTTATTGGGAATTTCAATCCCGACTAAAGCCCGGCTGGGAATAGGCGCTTCTATACGAAGAGGATGAGCGGCCAAAGCCAAAGCCAAATCATTATGAAGAGCCGTAATCCTGGCCAATTTTACGCCCTGGGCCGGCCGAAGAGTGTATTGAGTAATTGTCGGCCCGATATTGACTTCAGCCATCTCCACTTCAATGCCGAAATTATGAAGAGTTCGTCTGATAATATTTTGGTTGGCTTTTATGTCGCCGCTCGTCGGCTGACCTTTATCTTTTTCCAAAAGATCGAGCGGCGGCAGTTTAAAATCAGCTAAACCAGCGGGGGCTTTAGCTTTTTGGTTTTTAGATAATTTAGCCGCGCCTTCCTCAAAATATTCGTCTTTTTTAACCGCTTCTTCTGCTCTTGGCTCTTCTCTTTCTGATTCTTCTTTTTTAGGATTAGCTTTATTTTTAAATTTTTCCCATAAGCCCGGTTTCTTTTCCTCGGGCAAGGGAATTTCTTCTCTTATTTCTTTAATCTCCTCTTCTTTTTTTTCTTCTTTTTTAATTTCTTCAATCTCTTCTTTTTTCCTTCTTAAGGGCATATTAAAGGTTATTAAAATAGAAATTAATAAAAGAGCCGATAAAACCACCAAACTGGCCCAGAAACCTAAAAATTTGGCCAATGGCCAGCCAATTAAAAAGCCAAAATATCCTCCTCTTTTATTTAATACTTCTTCTCCGCCAAAAATATGGAAAACTCCCAAGATACTTAAAATAAAAAGCGTCATTCCAATCAAAGTGGAACGATAAGCCGGCCGATGAAAAGACTTTAAAAAAGCCAGACCGGTCAAAATAAAACCAATGGGAATCAGAAAAAATCCCCGGCCAAAAAATATGCGGCTGATATCCGCAAAATACTGGCCGAAAGCGCCGGCTGCTTTAAAATAACTTAAAAAACTTAAGAGAGCCAGAGTAAAACAAACAACCACCGCTATCCCCTTCTTAGTTTCAGGATGAAGGGCCGGTTTTTTGGGCTTGATTTTTTTGTTTTTAGAAGATTTTTTAAGTTTAGCCACAGAAAAAATTTTTAATTTCTAATTTTTAATTTATAAACTGTTTGAAAATTGGGTTATTGAAAATTTAATAGAAATTGATAATTGAAAATTGAAAATTATTTGCGGAATCCCGTGCCAGCCGGAATCAGCTTTCCTATTATAACATTCTCCTTTAGTCCTTTCAATTTATCAATTTTTCCCTGAACAGCCGCGTCAATCAAAACTCTGGCCGTCTCCTGAAAAGAAGCGGCGGAAAGAAAACTGTCAGTACTTAAAGAAACTTTAGTAATACCCAAAAGCAAAGATTGAGCTTCGGCTGGTTTTAATCCCTTATTTTTGGCCCGGGCGTTTTCTTCCTGCAGACTGGCTTGTTCAACTACCTGTCCGGCTAGGAAATTTGTCTGACCCGGATCTATAATCAGGGCCCGCGAAAACATTTGCCGGATAATTATTTCTATGTGTTTATCGTTAATTTTTTCACCGGCAATGGCGTAAATAGACTGAACGCCCTTGACAATATACCTCTGAACCGCTTCTTTCCCCGCTAATCTATATAAGTCCTTTAAATCAACATGGCCCTCGTTTAACTGCTGTCCCTTAGTTATTAAATCGCCTTTACTAATCCATGTTCCTGTATTCGTAGGCACAACATATTCTTTAATTTCTTCTTTCTTTTCTTTAAGTTTTTTAGAATTTTGGATTTTAGATTTAGAATTTGTTTCGGATTTCGGATTTGGAATTTGGAATTTTATCTTAATTATCTTCTGATTTTCTTTTTCAAAAACATCTATCACCTGACCGTCAACTTCAGAAATAATAGCTTTGCCCTTTGGGGATCTGGCCTCAAAAATTTCGTCTACTCTGGGCAAACCTTGAGTAATATCCTGTCCGCCGGCCACGCCGCCGGTATGAAAAGTCCGAAGCGTTAATTGAGTGCCGGGTTCGCCAATGGCTTGGGCAGTAACAATACCCACTGCCTCGCCCAAATTAACCAATTGATTGCGCCCCAAATCATAGCCATAGCATTTCTGGCAAACCCCGTTTATGGCTTTACAGGTAATGACTGATCTGACTTTAATCTTATCAAGACCGGCCTCCTCTATTTTATGAGCTATTTCTTTATCAACTAGTTGTCCGACTTTTATTTCTATTTCAGACCCGGGTATCTGGATTTTCTCAAGAATAACTCTCCCAATCACCCTCTCGGCTAAACTATGATTAAACTCTTCTTCATCTTCTTTGTAAATATAAATACCTTCTCTATCTCCGCAGTCATTTTCCCTGATTACGATATCTTGAGTAACATCAACCAACCGCCTGGTTAAATAACCAGCCGTGGCTGTTCTAAGAGCCGTATCAGCCAGTCCTTTTCTGCCTCCGTGAGTGGCGATAAAATATTCCAAAACGTCAAACCCTTCTTTATAAGAACTTCTGACCGGCAATTCAATGGTTTCGCCTGAAGGATTAACCACTAATCCTTTCATTCCCATCATTTGCGCGGTCTGTCCCCATGAACCGCGCGAACCGGAATCAATCATCATATAAACCGGGTTGGCCGGACTTAAAGATTGAGAAACCTGCTTAGCCATCTTTTCCGTTACTCTTGACCAAACCTCAATTACCCGTCCTTTTCGCTCTGTATCGGTTAAGAGTCCGTCAAGATACTGGCTCTGAATAGTTTCAACTTCTTTATCCGCTTCTTTTAACCATTCTTTCTTTTGATGAGGCACCTCTAAATCATCCATTCCCCAACTAATGCCTGACACGGCGGCGTACTTAAATCCCATTCTTTTTATCTTATCCAAAATTACCGCGGTTTTCTTTAAACCGCATTTATCAATTAATTCGCTTATGAGCTTGCGAAGCTCCCGCTGATTCATAATCCTGTTAATAAACCCGACTTCTTCAGGCAGGTATTCGTTAAAAATCATCCGGCCCACGGAAGTTTCTAAAAGATTTCCGTCTAACCTGACCTTTATTTTCGCCTTTAAATCCACCTCCCCGAAATGCTTAGTCAAAAGAGCTTCTTCAACTGAACCAAAAATTTTTCCCTCTCCTTTTAAACCTTCTCCCATGCTAGTGAGCCAATAACATCCAAGAACCACATCTTGAGTAGGGATGGCCACCGGATCGCCGGCTGCCGGCTTTAAAAGATTTTTTGAAGAAAGCATAATTTCCCTTGCTTCTTCTTGGGCTTTTTCAGTTAAAGGTAAATGAACGGCCATTTGGTCTCCGTCAAAATCAGCGTTAAAAGCCCGGCAAACCATTGGATGAACCTGAATGGCGTTTCCTTCAATCAGCTTTGGCTGGAAGGCCTGAATGCCCAAACGATGCAAAGTGGGAGCCCTATTTAAAAGAACATAACGATCCTTGATAACTTCTTCCAAAACGCTCCAAATATCGTCTGATTCCTGATCAATCAAACGGCCGGCGCCGCGGATATTATGAACCAATCCCCTTTCAACTAATTTGTTAATGACAAAAGGCTTAAAAAGCTCCAAGGCCATATATTTGGGCAGACCGCACTCATGAAGCTTTAATTCCGGACCCACGACAATTACGGAGCGGCCGGAATAATCAACCCGTTTTCCTAAAAGATTCTGTCTGAACCGGCCTTGCTTGCCTTTGAGCATATCAGCCAAGGAACGGAGAACCCGTTTTTGGCCGGTCGTAGCCGACACGGCTGACTGGCCGCGCCGGGCCGTATTGTCAATTAAAGCGTCAACCGCTTCCTGAAGCATTCTTTTTTCGTTTCGGCAGATAACTTCCGGCGCCTTTAATTCCAATAAATGCTTTAAACGATTGTTTCTGTTAATTACCCGGCGGTATAAATCATTAACGTCAGAAGTGGCGTAGCGGCCGCCGTCTAACTGAACCATAGGTCTTAAATCAGGCGGCAAAACAGGCAAAGCCGTTAAAAACATCCATTCTGGTCTGATTTGAGCCCTAATCAATCCCTTAATCAGCCGTAATCGTTTTTGTATTTTTTTCTGAAGTACCGGACTGGCCTCTTTGACCCGCGCTGTAAGTTTTTTGGCCAGCTCCTCTAAATTCATTTCTTCAAAAATTTTCCGCAGGGTTTCGGCCCCGGTCCCGGCTTCAAAAACTTGAGCGTATTTCAAGCTTAAATCCCGATATCCCAATTCGGGAAGAATCTGAAAACGATGCAAATCCCTCAATTCCCTCACTGCTCTATCCCGCTGTTCTTTTAATTGATTTTTTAAATTTGAAGGTTTTGAGTTTTGAGATTTGAGTTTTTGTTTATATTCTCTCTCTATTTCCTCAATTGATTTTTTTCTCGCTTCTTCATCAATCTTAGTAATAATATAACCGGCAAAATAAATAATTTTTTCCAAATTTTGAACGGAAACGTCTAAAAGCAGGCCAGTTTTAGAAGGCACGCCTCTTAAAAACCAGATATGAGAAACCGGCACGGCTAATTTAATGTGTCCCATCCTTTCCCGTCTGACAATGGCCCTTGTCACTTCAACGCCGCATTTGTCGCAAACTACTCCTTTATAGCGAATCCGACGGTATTTGCCGCAGTAGCATTCCCAGTCTTTTTCCGGACCGAAAATTTTCTCACAAAACAAACCGTCTTTTTCCGGTCTCTGCGTCCGATAATTAATAGTCTCCGGCTTTGTAACTTCGCCTTTTGACCAATCTAAAATCTCATCCGGCGAAGCCACTCTTAAAACAATCGATTCAAAATCTGAAACTTTAGTGCTCATAATTTATTGCTCCCTTTTTAATCCCTTTAATTCCACATTCAGCCCCAGCGCTTTTAATTCGCTTATTAAAACATTAAACGAGGCCGGCACATTAGGGGCTTGAATCGGCTTGCCGCGAATAATGGCGTCATAGACATTAGCCCGACCCAAAACATCATCCGACTTAATTGTCAACATCTCCTGCAAGGTATAAGCCGCTCCATAACCCTCCAGGGCCCAGACTTCCATTTCGCCGAAACGTTGACCGCCGAATTGAGCTTTGCCGCCCAAGGGCTGCTGGGTAATCAGAGAATAAGGACCCACTGAACGCATATGGATTTTATCCTCAACTAAGTGAAGCAGTTTCATAATATAGATGTAACCGACCGTCACCGGCTGATCAAACGGCTCGCCGCTTCGGCCGTCGTATAAAATAACCTTGCCGTTTTCCGGCAATCCGGCTTTTCTTAATTGATCCTTAATGTCTTTTTCTTTAATCCCTGAAAGAGCCGGACTCAAAGCCGGCTGACCGAGATGTTTAGCGGCCCAGCCCAAATGGGTTTCTAAAATCTGCCCGATATTCATCCGTGAAGCCACGCCTAATGGATTAAGAATAATTTCTATCGGCGTCCCGTCGGCTAAGTAAGGCATCTCCTCTTCGGGTAAAACTTTGGCAATGACGCCTTTGTTGCCGTGGCGGCCGGCTAATTTGTCGCCCACCGCCACTTTGCGCAGCTGCGCCACTTCCACCTGAATGCTTTTAATTACGCCGGCCTGCAGTTTATCTCCCCGGTCGCGGGAAAAAATCTGGATGTTAACCACCCGGCCCCGCTTGCCGTGAGGCAGACGCAAAGAAGTATCTTTGACATCGCGGGCTTTCTCTCCAAAAATAGCCCTTAATAATCTTTCTTCGGCCGTTAAATCCGTTTCGCCCTTAGGCGAAATTTTACCGACCAAAATATCATTGGGTCTTACCTCTGCCCCGATTCGGACAATTCCCTCTTCGTCCAAATCTTTTAATCTTTCTTCGCCAACATTAGGAATATCCGGAGTGGTGATTTCCGGACCCAGTTTTGTTTCCCGAACATCGCAGGTAAAGCTTTCAATGTGAATGGAAGTATAACGATCGTCTCTGACTAATTTCTCGGAAAGAATAATCGCGTCTTCAAAATTATTTCCCCGCCACGACATAAAAGCCACCAAAACATTCTGGCCCAAAGCCAGTTTGCCGTGATCCGTGGCCGCCCCGTCGGCTAAAATGTCTCCCTTTTTTATTTTTTGTCCCTTTTTTACTATAGGATGCTGATTAATGCATGTGTATTGATTGGTCCGGCTAAAAGAATGGAAAAGATATTTTTTGGATTTCTTGTCAGTTTTTAGAATTACCTGATCAGCGTCCACTTCTTCCACAAACCCGTCTTCTTCCGCGATAATTAACTGGCCTGAATCGCGAGCCGCTTTTTCTTCTATGCCCGTACCCACCAAAGGCGCTTCCGGATTAATACAGGCCACGGCCTGACGCTGCATATTTGAGCCCATTAGAGCCCGGTTCGCGTCATCGTGCTCCAAAAAGGGAATCAAAGAAGTGGCCACGCTGATGCATTGCTGGGGCGAAATATCTATGAAATGAACTTTAGAACGTTCAATAAGACCCGGCTGTCCTTGAATACGGGCTTCTACTCTTCTGTCTAAAAACTCGCCCTTCTTACTTAACTTTATTCCAGCATGAGCAATATTGTATTTTCCCTCTTCCCAGCCATCAAGATAAACAATCTCGTCTGTTATCCGCCAATTTTTTACTTTTCTATAAGGCGTCTCAATGAAACCATGTTCGTTCAACCGGGCATAAGTGGCTAAATGACCGACCAAACCGATATTCGGACCTTCCGGAGTTTCAATGGGACAAATCCGGCCGTAATAACTGGAATGCACATCCCTTACCTCAAAACCGGCCCGCTCTTTGGTGAGGCCGCCCGGCCCCATGGCTGACAAACGGCGCTTATGCTCCAGTTCAGCCAAAGGATTAATTTGATCCATAAACTGGGACAATTGAGAAGAAGTAAAGAATTCCTTAATTGAAGCGATAAAAGGCCTGGCGTTAATCAACTGCCCGGGAGTTAAACCGTATATCTCCAAGGTAGACATCTTGTCGCGGATAATTCTTTCAGTCCTCGTCAAGCCGACCCTTAACTTATTCTGAAGCAATTCGCCCAATGTCCTCACCCGGCGATTGCCCAAATGGTCAATATCGTCCGGTTTAGAATTGGGCGTATTATTCAGTCTGATAATTTCTTTAATAACGGCGATAATGTCTTCCAAATGTAAAATACGGTCTTCTTTGGTAATTTCCTTTTTTCCGCCGGACGCGCCTTTTATATCCTCTAATCTTTGATTAAACTTCCACCTGCCTACTTCTTTTAAATCATATCTTTCAAAACTAAACATGGCGGCAATAAAAGAACGGGCATTGTCCACTGTGGCCAAATCGCCCGGCCTGATTCTTTTGTAAACTTCAATAAAACCCTCGTCAGCGCTCTTTGACGAATCTTTAGCCAGAGTGGCTTCTATATAATCCGTTTCGCCTTTATTGATATCGCTGAAAATATTTTTAATGTCCTCATTAGTTAATTTGTCATCCTGAGGGCGAAGCCCGAAGGATCCCGTAGATTTAGTATTTTTGCCGCGGGATTCTTCGCCCGCTGGCTGGCGGGCTTCAGAATGACGAAGTTTTTCTAAGGCCGCAAAAACTCTCAATAAAGCCGTGGCCGGGGCCTTTCTTTTCCGGTCAATCTTTACGCCAATGGCGCCGTCTAAATCCGTTTCAAATTCCAGCCAGGCGCCGCGGTTGGGAATGACTTTTGCCCCGAACAATTGCCGGCCGCGGACAAATTGAGAAGTAAAAAAAACCCCGAACGACCGAATCAATTGAGAAATGACCACTCTTTCCACGCCGTTAACGATAAAAGTGCCTCGTTTGGTCATTATGGGAAATTCGCCCAAATAAATCTCCTGCTCTTTGACTTCTTTTGTTTTTTTATTTATTAACTTCAAACGGCAACGCAAAGAAGCCTCATAAGAAGCGTTATGGGCTTTAGCTCCAACTTCATCATATTTTGGCTCGTCTAAATGATAATCTAAAAAATAAAGCTCTAAGTCTTTGCCGCTCCAGTCTCTGATTGGACTTATCTCGTCAAAAAGCTCTCTTAATCCCTTCTCTAAAAACCACTTATATGAATGGAGTTGTGTTTCAATTAAATTAGGGAGCCGGAAACCTCCTTTGAGCATAAAAACAAAACCAAACTTCCCTACCTCTTTTTAGGGTTTATACGAAAATATTTCTGTTGTTTTAAGTATAAATGATTTTGAAAAAAAGTCAACCCCTACAAAGCGGGCCGACTAAGTTCGTTAATCTTTGCCTCAACTTCCGCGTTGCCCGGCGCAAGCTGATTAACAATCTGAAACTGAATTAAAGCTTCCTGATTTCTTCCTTTCATTTGATAAGACGCTCCTAATCCGTATCGGGCGTTAGCGTGCTGGGGCGTTACAATAACTGATTGTTCAAACAATTCAATGGCCCTGTCAAAATTCTTCAAGTTAAAATGCATCCGACCCATCTGAAAATAAATTTCCGTGGCCGCTCCGGCTAAGGCGGATCCCCTTTTAAAACTAATGCCCTTTAAACGATCCAAAGCTCCTTCCAACCGCTTAGCCGCTTCTTCCAAATTGCCTTTTCTTTCATAAACCATGGCTAATTGAATATGAGCGTCCAGGTAATTTGGTTTTAAGTCAACCGCTCTCTGGCATTGATTTAAAATCTCGTTACTGATTTCCTGTTCCGTCATCAGATTAAGCCGACAGAGTTCTCTGTAGAAAAACGGGTTAGTTGGTTCCAGTTCTAAAGCCCGCTTAAATGAATCAACGGCAAAGGGCGAAATCCCGCTGACTAAATTACTTAAATCACGATAGATACCGCCTAAGTTCTCCCAGGTCATAACTAATTTTGGACTTATTTCCGTCGCTTGTCTGGCTTGGTCAATGGCGCCGGCCGCGTAATTTTGTAAAAGCTGAATATCCCGCCCATCTTCCGGCTTTTGAACCTCTCTCCAGGCCATAACCAAATAAACTTGGGATAAGCTAAAACGATAATTAACCCGATATTTATTAAGATTAACCGCTTTTTCAAAATTAGGGAGCTTATTGTCTATATCGCTTTGATTCAAGCCCTTAAGATAATAAACGTCAGCCGCGTAAAATCTGGCGCTTAAATAAAATAATCCCAAAACAGCAAAAACAAGAACAAGAAATATGGTGCCTAAAACTAAACCAAATTCCGGCCATTTTTTAAACGAGAAACTTATCTTTGAACGAGGAATACCAAGATTATCTCGCCAAGCCACGATACCCAAACCGGTAAACAGCCAAAAAGAAAATGATAAAACAGTATTTTCCAAGTAAATAAATTGGGCGATAAAAAAAGAAAGCCAGGGGAAAAAAATTGGTAAAATAACTGCTCCCGCCGTCATCCTGAGCGAAGCGAAAGATTCCGTATTAGAGCCATTTTCTTCGGAATTCTCCGGTAAAACTCCAGAATGACGTTGTTTCCTTAAAAACATACCCATCACAAATAAAAACATTACGACAACTGCCAAATAACTTAAAATTCCCAATATGCCAATGGCGCTGACCAGTTCCATTAAATAACTTTGTCCTTTGTCAAACCTGATATTCCAAAATCTGTTATCGTTAAATTCCTCCTGTTTGAATTTAGAAAAGCCGTATAAGAAAGTGTCCGGCCCGGAGCCCAAAACCGGATAATTTTTAACAACCTCTTCCGTAATAAAGCCGGCGGTCTTGTAATCCAAAATAACTTCTTGAGGCAAGGGGTTATTTGTAAAAATAGAAGTCCCTTGTTTTGCTTTTAATACAACTCCGAAAAATCCGGCGGCTGAAATAACAATCAGAACAATCGGCAAAAGCAGAACATTAACTCGCTCCCTAAACAGCCGCGTCCAAAATGACGCGAGCAAAAGAATCAGCATCGTTATTCCCAAAACAACCCAAGCGGCCCGGAAATCAATCAGGAGTAATAAAATTATAGCGGCCAATAGAATTAAGTAATGAGTAATAAGTAACGGATAATGAGTAATTGATTCTTTATTCTTAATTCCGATTAAGACTCTTCCTACAACCAATCCAATCACAGCCGCTAAAAAAATCGCCAATCCCTCCAAACTTCCGGTCATCGGATTAAATGTTTTTAAACTCATTAAGCCCGGCAATCGCTCCCCTAACCAGGGAATTTTCGTCCAAATTCCCAAAATAGAAAAATAAGCCGCGATAATAACCAAAAAACTTGAAGCTAAAAACCAATTCAATAAAGAATAAACATTACTCTTTATTCTCCGTTCTTTATTCAGTGACGCATTATTAACCACCACAAAATACATTAAGAGTATTGTTAAAAATCCGGCCGTTGCGCCGCTAAACCGGCCGTAAAACCCCAGCCAGGAAGAAATGCCGTCTACGGAAAAAACAGCGCTTAAAATTATCACGAGCATTAAAACTAAAATTGGAATATCCAAAGCCGTCCTCTGCCAAACTATTTTTTTCCGGACAATAACCATTTTAAAAAGCCAGACTAAAAAAACAAGTCCGACTAAGAAAAATAATAAATACTGCTTATTAAACTCATAGGCCTCTAAAGTAAAAGGCAGCCAAAATAACGGCGCTAAAAAAACAAGCAGACAAATAGATGTTCTGATAATAAAATTGCTTAATTTTAACATAAATTTTTCCTTTCTTTTTTAAATTAATTCGTGTTTGAATTTTTGACCCCAATATTTTAACATTTTTAAAAATTAAATACAACTAAAAAAATTCTAAGCTTGCGGTTCTGGTTCAGGCTCGGGTTCCGGAACAACTTCCTCTACAACTGGTTCAAAAACCGGCTCTTCCTCTGAAATCTCCGGAGCGGGTTCTTGCTCCTGACTAGGAACTTCTTCAATAGGAGTTTCCTGGATAGGAACTTCCTGACTCTGATAGCTTCCTTCAGCGCTCGTCTCGGCCGAAGCTGGACAAGCTCCTTGCGTTTTATTCCATTCTCCATTTGCGATGCTCACGCAGTAAATCTCTCCGGTCGCGCTGTCTTTCATTTCCAATTGCTCAAGAACCGCTTTTTTAGCCGTGATTTTATCAGCGATAAATTCTTTGGCGGAAACAATGCCATCCCAAAAAGAAACGCCGATATTTTCAAACCAAGCTAAAATTAAGCTGAACAAACCATTGTTATCAGTGTTATTTAAAGAATCATTAAAGGATTCGCTTGAAGTTGAAATTGGAGAAATTAACGCTTCTAAATCTTCAATTCTTAAAGTCAAATCATCAACCCTTTCCCCTTGAACTTTCACTCCGCTCTCACCCAAATTCACAAACATTAAAATCTTTCCGGTTCCGTCTTCTGAAACTTTAGTCTCGTCAAAATCTTCCAAAGCAATGCCAAGAGTCGTTGATGAACTAGTGGCTTTCATACCAATACCCGGAATAGAACTAACGGCGATTCTATCGCCCAACTTAATCTCTCCGCCTTCTAAATTAACTCTAACCGGCACTCTTCCTGAAAGAGCGACAAATACGGGTCTGCCTAAGTTAATTGGCTCTGCTTCGCCTATGGCAAATCCCGGTTTCTCCGAGACTACTCCCAGTATCGCCGGGCTCATAGAACTGGCGGTTTTAACGTTTAATCCGCCAACTGAACTGACAATAGTTCCGGGCCAGACCGCGTTATCACTCGTATAATACACTTCAGCCAAATCAGCGCCGGTAATCTTAAAAGCAATCATATGACTGGAAGAAGCCACATTAAGCACATGAGTGGCTCTGGTGGTGTTTTGCGCCCATTGCAGCGTTATATTGCCGGCTGTAGCGTTGGTTATAACAGTGCCGTTTATCAGTAAAATATCGTAAAAGTCAGCAGAACCGCCTTTAAAATTTACTGCAGCGCTGGTCTCGTTGCATCCGTTTGGATAAGGGTCAGTAGCCCAATCAGTATTTTTCACAGTTTGTCCAATAAAACCGCACTTAGCTCCGGCCGGAGCAGTAACAGCGTATTTAAAATCAGCTTCACCAGTAGAAGTGGCGTGTAAGGTAAATTGATAGACCCAGGTCTCATTAGCGCTTTGACTGACGACAAAATCATTGTCATTTTGAAGAGTGCTATCACTCACCGACTCATCAGCCGCTTTTTTAATGACCACTCTTTCTCCATTGCCGCAGCCGGCGCAGTTGCCGGTAATAGTCATATTGCCTCCGATAAAAGCATTGCCGCCAACCGCAAAATTATCAGCCGGACTGGTCGTGTTAAACCCGGCCCAACCCTGATTATTTATCGTAAAGAGCCCTTGATTCGTGGTGGTTGCGATTTGGAAAAGATTTGTTGTTCCGTCAGTGCCGTTTACGGTTAACTTATACCCGGGCGTCGTCGTCCCGATGCCGACGTTGCCATCTCCGTTGATAAAGAAACGAGTATCACCGGCTCCGCCACCCCAGATATAGAGGTTGTCGCCGCCATTGAAATCGTCGTCGGTGCCGATAGTCCACCATCCACCGGCACCACCCGAGGTGAAGACTAGTTCTGCGCTCTTGGATGTCGCATTGAGATTCTGGATCGACTGCTTCACGCGTCCGGTAGTATTCCCAGCAATCGTTAAAAGATCGCTCGGATTCGTCGTCCCGATGCCGACTCTGCCATTATCTCTCACTACTAAGTTATTCACGCCAACGGCCAAAGCTCCAGAAGTAGAAGCATTGCCTGTAAAGTAAGCAGAACCGCTCACAGTTAAAGTAGAAGTTGGAGAAGCCCAGGAAGAAGCGCCAATTATTAGATTGCCGGAAGTCGTAGCATTTCCGGAACTATCCACCCTAAACTTATCATTCAATCTAAATCCGCCGGTTGTGGAAGCAATACCGGTAACCTCCAAATCATTGCTTAAAGCAAACCAATCTTTAGCGTCATTCCATTGAAGATAGTTAGTCTGCGCGTTGTCAAAATACAGATAATTGTCTCCGGCTCTCGTGAATTGAAGACCTCCAAAATACATATTCTCGGTTGTGGTGGCTGACCTTGTTAAGTATATCCCGGCCCCGGTGGTAGTCGGAGTCAGCCAGACCGGATTGTTATTGTAGATTTGCCAAGCGGCTCCGCCGCCTCCGCTTCCCGTATCATCAGTCCCGCAAACCATTAAGCCGTTTGCGTCAGTTTCAAGAGCGGTGCAGGAAAGATAGTTTGTAAAGGTGAAAGATTTGGTGGTTGTAACGTTATCAGTTATTTTCAAATTAGACGCAAAAGTAGAAGACGCCTGAACGATTATTCCTACGGTCGTTGAAGGATAGATATACGTTTGGTTTGCTCCCCAAAGCCAATTACTGCCTGTTCCGCCACCACTCGCGTCTGAACCGCAATACAATCTGCCCGTGCTCTCGTCAGCTTTTACGTCGCAAGAGGCGGCCGTTAAATTTCCCACGTAGAAAGTGTCCGTAGTCGTTCCTCTGGCCATTGATAAACCGCCTGAATTATTTACTACAAACTTATCATTTACTCTAAATCCCAAAGTAGAAGAAGCTAACCCGCCAATAGACAACGAATCAGTGGTTGAAACGTTATTAAACTTGCCATAACTGGTGGCTAAGACAGAGCCAGTCTGCGTATTAAGAGCGCCGACTCCAAGGCCGCCTGTAAAATACCCAGAGCCGGCAACGGATAAATTAGTGGATGGAGTGGAGCTTGAAATCCCCACATTCCCGTCATTCGTAATCACAAAATGAGTGGTGGTGGCGTTATTAGTGGAGCTGGCCACTAAGAATAGATTCTCATTGTAAGCGTCATTGACTTGAGCGTGAAGAGCGAGTTTGGCAAAAGGAGTGGTGGTGCCGATGCCGACGTTGCTGGTAGTTTTATCTATTAACAAACTTACTTTTCCGCTTGTGCCCTCAATAGCAGTCCCATAATCAACAATTGTAAAATCATCCCCACTAGCACCAGCCACATTAGCAGGACCAAATAACCAAGAAGAGGCAACTGTGCTTGAATTAGACATTCTTGTCAATAACCAAGAAGCGCCATAAGAAGCGCCTATTCTGTCAGCCCTTAAAAAAGTATCAGCCCCTTGAATGTGAAGCGGTCTCACCGGCTCCGCCGTCCCAATCCCCACATACCCATTATCCCTCACCACTAAAGCGTTAGAACCAACAGACAGAGCTTGAGTGGTCGTCACATTCCCGTCAACTCTGAAATTAGCAGCAATGGTTGAAGAAGCGCTGATATAGAAGCCAACGGTGGTGGTTGGTTTAATGGTTGAGGCGTCAAAGTAATTCCAGTTTGAACCAATGCCTGCGGCATTGACAAAAGAAAGCTGACCAGTTCCGTTGGTTGAAAGTATCTGATTTGAACTTCCGTCTAAAGTTGGCAACCAATAAGATGAGTTGATTCTTAAATTAGCGATGTCAAATGAACCGGTGGTGGTGGCGTTTCCCAAACTATCTATCGTAAACTTATCTTTTATTCTAAATCCCAGAGTGGAAGAAGCAAGACCGCCCACGGACAACGAATCCGTGGTTGATACATTATTAAATTGTCCATAACCGGTGGCTAAAATAGAACCGGCCGTAGTATTAAGAGCGCCGACTCCAAGGCCGCCGGTAAAATAGCCACTACCGGCAACTGATAAATTAGTGGATGGTGTGGAGCTTGAAATCCCAACCTGTCCATCATTCGTAATCACAAAATGAGTGGTGGTGGCTAATCCGTTTGAAGAACTGGCCACGATAAAGAGATTTTCCGCGTATGTGTCGTTAGTTTTTGCGTGAAGAGCTAATCTGGCAAAAGGAGTGGTCGTCCCGATGCCGAGGTTGCCAGAAGAATCAATCTCAAAAACACTATTCGCCGCACTAGCCGTACCGGTCAAAACGCTTGCTCTGGGGGTTCTTTGGATGGAAAAAGAGCCGGAATCATCATACAAGAAAGCGGCGCGCAAAGTTCCCGCCGTAAGAGCGGCGGCTTTCCCGCCGGTATAATCCGCAACAAATCCCAGCGGGCCGACATTGATTGATTTGACCAATCCGCCATTCACAACTAATGTTTGATCCGGACTCGCCGTCCCAATCCCCACATTTCCGTTAACTCCATCTATTGATAGTATTGGTTTATCAGCCGTGGTGGTCGTAGCTATTCTCCAGGCGTTAGCGTCATTAGGAATGGTTGTGGTTGAGTTATTAGCGTACGATACTCTTCCAGCATTAATGGTTAAAACATTTCCGCTGGCATTTCCCATACTGAAACTGCCGGTGGTGGTGCTATTCCCGTCAACTCTGAAATTGGAAGCAATGGTTGAAGAAGCGCTGATGTAGATTCCTACGGTGGTGGTTGGTTTAATGGTTGAGGCGTCAAAATAGTTCCAGTTTGAGCCAAGTCCTGCCGCGTCTCTAAATGAGAGCTGGCCAGTTCCGTTAGTTGAAAGTATCTGATTTGAACTTCCGTCCGCCGTTGGCAGCCAATAAGATGAGTTGATTCTTAAGTTGGCGATGTTAAACGAACCGGTGTTTGTGGCGTTTCCCAAACTATCTATTGTGAATTTATCCTTAACTCTAAAGCCTAAAGTTGAAGAAGCAAGACCGCCCACGGACAACGAATCCGTGGTTGAAACATTATTAAACTTGCCATAACTGGTGGCTAAGACAGAGCCAGTCTGCGTATTAAGAGCGCCGACTCCAAGGCCGCCTGTAATGTAAGTGTTATGAGCCACAATATCGTTTCCAATAAAGTTATGAGTGCCTTCCACTTCTATGTCATAGACTTGTTCGGCCGGCAAATGTTTAATGTTAATAATTTCATCAAAGAAGATGTCTTTTTTATCCACAGCCTCAACTCTTGACAAAGTTTCTTCCTTAGCATATATTAAAGATAGTAACGGTACCCCGATTTTTTTCGGGGCTTTTTTATTCCCTAATTCAAGATAGCCGCGATAATGCTCTAGATACAAATGATGCATCTGGCGCAGTTCCCAAGCCATATTACCTTCATAGCCAACAAAAATAATTTTCTTTCCTTTACCAATAACCAGCTCGGCTAATTTTTTAAAGTCGCTATCTCCACTTAAAATCACCACTCCATCTAATTCATCTAAATGGCGGATTACATCAATGACAATTTCAGTATCAAGATTGCCTTTTTTTACCACTCTGTTTAGTTCTCTATCATAAATATACTTAAGCGGTTTAGTAATTATATTAACTTGTTTTTCAATTTTTTTGAGATATTTTTGCGTCTTGACAAAAGCTGTATCTTTTTTATCAGGCAAAGCAAGGTAATAATTAACAAAATTTATATCAAAACTACTATTCAATAAAGACTTTAATTTCCTTAAATCAATTCTCCAGTCATATTTCTTAAAGCCGTAAAACATATTAGCGTCATCAATAAATACTCCAACTTTTGGTTTCTGGTATTTAACCAAGGCCTTGGTTTTCGGTACGGCAATCTTGGCGCCCCGGCCTAAATTCATCACTTTCTGCCATCCTTTTAAAGTGAGATACGGATGATTGCCGGTAGTGCGAATGGTCTTACCGCTAGCAGTAATTATCTTGTAAATCGGTTTGACCCCCATATCCATTAAAGCATTAACCCGGCTCCAGACTAACTGGCCGGTTTTTTCGTCTAAGGATTGGATTTCGTCTCCGGGCTGAATGTCTTTGATGGCAATCTCGCCATAATAATATTTTTCATCTTCATTTTGAATTTTGAATTGTGATTTTGACTTTTGATTTTTGACTTTTGATTTTTTGCGACGCAGTCGTAATCTCGTGTCTCCGGTCACGCATTGCCCAGCTACTGATAAAGTCGTGGAAGGCGAGGTGGTGGCTACGCCCACATTCCCATCATTCGTTATCACAAAATGAGTGGTGGTGGCGTTATTAGTGGAGCTGGCTATTAAGAAGAGATTCTCATTGTAAGCGTCATTGACTTTGGCGTGAAGAGCTAATTTGGCAAAAGGAGTGGTTGTGCCGATGCCGATGTTCCTATTCGTATCCCCCACAATAAAATCTCCTTGCGAGTTTCCAATGCGAAGCTGATAATTGCCTGAAGTGTCTACGGAAGACTTATTATACCCAATCACTATGTTTTCGTTTCCTATGTCATTGTAGCCGGCTCTGTAGCCTAAGAACACATTGCCTGATATTTGCTCTACGGCTCCGGCCGTGAATCCCGCCTGATAACCAATGATTGTGTTGTAGCTTGAAGCCGTTGCTCCGTCTGCGGTGGTGGTGGCGTAGAAGCCCGCTTGGTATCCTAAAGCTATATTGCCTGCGCCTGTGGGATTGGTGTAGAAAGATTCTCTTCCTATGGCGGTGTTGTTACTTCCAGTGGTGTTGAAGTAAAGAGAGAAAACCCCCAGGGCGGCGTTGCTACTGCCAGAAATGTTATCTTGAAGAGAATAAGTCCCAACGGCGGTATTGCTATAACCAGTAGTGTTGTCTTGGAGAGAAGAACGCCCCATGGCGGTGTTGTAAATACCAGTGGTGTTGCTGTTGAGAGAAACATTCCCTATAGCGCTGTTATAGTAGCCAGTAGTATTGGCTTGAAGAGCGTAAGACCCAACAGCGGTGTTTGAATCGCCCCCGATATTTGAATCTCCGGCATTATAACCGATAAAAGTGTTATCATCTGAAGAAGTGGCGATAAGTCCGGCGTGATAGCCAAGAAATGTGTTTCTTAGTCCGTCAGCCAGAATATCTCTTCCGGCGTCCTCGCCCGCGAACAATCCAAAGTTAGTTGAGCTGGCTTTAAGAATGGTGTAACCAGCCTGCTTGTATCCGCTGAACTTATCAACATCAATAAATCCAGCCACATCAAGTTTATTATTAGGACTTGAAGAAGCGATGCCAACTCTTCCATCGTCCCTCACCACTAACGCGTTAGAACCAACAGACAGAGCTTTAGTTGTCGTCACATTCCCATCCACCCTAAAATTAGAAGCGATGGTTGAAGAAGCGCTGATGTAGATTCCTACGGTGGTGGTTGGTTTAATGGTTGAGGCGTCAAAATAGTTCCAGTTTGAACCAATGCCAGCGGCATTGACAAAAGAAAGCTGGCCAGAGCCATTAGTGGACATTATTTGATTTGAACTTCCGTCTGTTGTTGGCAGCCAATAAGATGAGTTGATTCTTAAGTTGGCGATGTCAAATGAACCGGTGGTGGTCGCGTTGCCCAAACTATCCATCCTAAACTTATCATTCAATCTAAATCCGCCGGTTGTGGAAGCAATACCGGTAATATCCAAATCATTGCTTAAAGCAAACCAATCTTTCGCATCATTCCACTGAAGATAATTAGTTTGAGCGTTGTCAAAATACAGATAATTATCGCCAGTCTTGGTAAATTGAAGCCCGCCAAAATACATATTCTCGGTTGTGGTGGCTGACCTTGTAAGATATATTCCGGCGCCGGTGGTAGTCGGCGTAAGCCAGACCGGATTGTTATTATAGATTTGCCAAGCGGCTCCGCCTCCTCCGCCTCCTCCGCAGGCAGAACCAGTGCCGCCAACTAATCCGTTAGTATCAACCTGTAAGCATTGAGTAGAGCCGGTAAGCGAAGCAATAGTTAAAGAACCGGTAGTAGTGGCATTGCCTAAACTATCTATCGTGAACTTATCTTTAACTCTAAAGCCCAAAGTTGAAGAAGCAAGACCTCCAACCGCTAATGAATCTGTGGTTGAAACATTATTAAATTGTCCGTAACTTGTGGCCAAGATAGAGCCGGCCGTAGTATTAAGAACGCCGACGCCCAAACCTCCTGTGATATATGTATTGTGAGCCACTATGTCATTTCCTATAAAGTTATGAGTGCCTTCCACTTCTATGTCATAGACTTGTTCCGGAGGAAGAATTTCTATTTTAGTGATTTTTTCAAAAACTGATTTTTTATTATTGCCGCTTGAAACCGCAATAAATTGGCCTTGTTTTATTTCGCTTACTTTTGTCCATCTCGCGCTTGACAGTAAATCTTCTTTTTTGGTATTATTTAAATTATGAATAGAATCACTATTAATCCCAAAATTAGATTCGGCAAACCCTGTATTCGAGGCACCAGAATTGCGGTTGCTGATATTTTGAATTTGCTCGCTAACGGATACGCTATTGATGAGATTCCTAAGCAATATCCCGGAATTACCAAAAGAGACGTATTGGCAGCTATTGAATTCGCTACCGGCATATTGGAAAGCCCGGCTGAAATTCTTCATCAATTTGCTCAAACTTAAATTATGCTTAAAATTCTCGCTGATCACTGCGTTCATACTGATTTGATTGAAGCATTGCGAATGCCAAATATCAAAGTTGTCCGCGCCTCGGAACTTGGCTTGGCCAAAGCTTCTGATAATAAAATTTTTGATTATGCTAAAAAGAGAGGTTTTGTTTTGCTTAGTTTTGATAAAGATTTCGGGAATTTCTCTATTTTTGACCCTACGGGCACCAGCGGCATAGTCATTATCTACATTGAAAGAATGAGCAAAGAACAAATTATTAAAGAAACGGTTAGTTTTTTTAAGAAAACTACTGCTCATTCTCTGCAAGATAAGCTTTCTATCATTGAACTTAAAAGAGTCAGAAATATTGGATTTTCTAAGAGAAAATAATTCCTTCCGGCTAAAATCTGATTTTATTACTAAATACGGATGATTCCCGGTGGTCCTGATTGTCTTGCCTGATTCAGTGGTCAGCTTGTAAATCGGTTTGACCCCCATATCCATTAAAGCATTAACCCGGCTCCAGACCAGTTGGCCGGTTTTTTCGTCTAATGATTGAATCTCATCTCCGGGCTGGATGTCTTTGATGGCAATTTCTCCGTAATAATATTTTTCATCTTCATTTTGAATTTTGAATTGTAATTTTGATTTTTGACTTTTGACTTTTGACTTTTTGCGACGCAGTCGCAATCTCGTGTCTCCGGTCACGCACTGCCCGGCCACTGATAAAAGGGTTGAAGGAGTGGTAGTCCCTATCCCCACATTCCCGTCATTCGTAATCACAAATAGAGATGTGGTGGCTAAACCATTTGAAGAACTGGCCACGATAAAGAGATTTTCCGCGTATGTGTCGTTAGTTTTCGCGTGAACTGATAATCTGCCAAAGGGGGTTGTGGTTCCGATGCCGACGTTGCCGGAATTGTTTATCACCATTCTGACATTTGTCCCAACAGTGCTACCATCAAGAAACTCAAAATTATCAGATGCGGAGTTGTATGCTATGGTGTAATCATTGTCAGTGCCAAAGATATTTCTACCGCTATCATAGAGTTTAAGCCCATTGCTACTATCTAAAAATATCCAACCATTGTAATAAATGTAGTCATTACTATCATCGAATCTTGTATTGCCACTACTATCTACATACATTTCCCCATAATCATTGCTTCTATCATCATAACCATAAACTCTATATCCATGAGTGTCATCTTTTTGTGCTAAGGTTAACAGACTTGCCGGACTCGTCGTCCCGATGCCGAGGTTGCCGTTATCTCTCACCACTAAAGCGTTAGAACCCACGGATAGAGCTTTGGTCGTAGTCACATTCCCGTCAACTCTGAAATTAGCGGCAATGGTTGAAGAAGCGCTGATATAGAAGCCAACGGTGGTGGTTGGTTTAATGGTTGAGGCGTCAAACCAGTTCCAGTTGCTTCCTATGCCGGCGGCGTCAGTAAATGAAAGCTGACCGGTTCCGTTGGTTGAAAGAATCTGATTTGAACTTCCGTCTAAAGTTGGCAGCCAATAAGATGAGTTGATTCTTAAATTAGCAATGTCAAATGAACCGGTGGTCGTGGCATTTCCCAAACTATCTATCGTAAACTTATCTTTTATTCTAAATCCCAGAGTAGAAGAAGCTAATCCGCCCACAGATAAAGAATCCGTAGTTGATACGTTATTAAACTTGCCATAACTGGTGGCGAGGATTGAACCAGCCGTAGTATTAAGAGCGCCTACTCCCAAGCCGCCGGTGATATATGTATTATGAGCCACTATGTCATTTCCAATAAAGTTATGAGTGCCTTCCACTTCTATGTCATAGACTTGTTCTTGAGCCACTGGTTTTATGACTATGATAGTTTCCCAACCGTCTGTTGTGGCAACTTTTGAACCGACTTTAATATCTTTAACTTTTATCCACTTATCTCTTCTTGACACATTGATTTTAGAAGAATACAATTCTTTTTTATTTTCCACAGATAGTGACTTGACAGGGTTTTCTGAACTGTTATACTGCCAATAGTTATCAGCAAGCGGAGCCGAAATCCTTTCGGAACCGAAAACAGCATCTTCAACACTGAAGATGTTGTTTTTTATTCTGGTTAAGTTATAATTAGAATTGCGGAGCAGTGATGGAGAGTAAACCTCAATGGATTGAGGCGCTTGCTGATAACAATGCGGTCCCGTAAGGGGATACGGTTCGACTCCGTTGCTCTCCGCGTCAAAGAGTCTCGCATATTGCGGGGCTTTTTGATTTTTCGCCAATCCACTTTCGTTAAAGCTTTGTCTTACAAAATATGGATGGTTGGCTGTTGTCCGAATCATTTTACCGGAGGAAGTGAGCAATAAATAAGTTTGTCTCTTCCCCATATCCATCAAAGCGTTAACCCGGCTCCAGACTAGTTTGCCGGTTTTTTCGTCTAAGGATTGAATCTCATCTCCGGGCTGGATGTCTTTGATTTTGACTTCGTCGTAAATATACTCCTCGTCAATTTTCAATTTACAATTTTCAAGTTTTGAGTTTTCGTCATTGGGATTTGGGATTTGATTAGAAATTAGAAATTTGGAATTAGAAATTTTCTTCCGTTTGCGTCTTCGACGCAAACGAGTATCTCCGGTCACGCACTGCCCGGCCACTGATAAAAGGGTTGAAGGAGTGGTAGTCCCTATCCCCACATTCCCGTCATTCGTAATCACAAAATGAGTGGTGGTGGCTAATCCGTTTGAAGAACTGGCCACGATAAAAAGATTTTCCGCGTAAGCGTCGTTAGTTTTCGCGTGAACTGATAATCTGCCAAAGGGGGTGGTGGTGCCGATGCCGACGTTGCCGGTTGAACCCTTCAATATGAACTGTACATCTCCTGTATTATTAGCACGAATACTAAAATCTCCACTTGTCCCTTGATTATATATTAATAGCCCATAACTAGCACCTAAACCTATTGTTGTATTGATTAACCATTCCCCATAAAGGCTATTAGAATTATTAAGTGTTATAGGAGCATTAAAAAGATGTAGAGGTGTCTTTGGCCCCGCCGTCCCTATCCCCACTCTCCCATTAACTCCATCTATTGATAGTATTGGTTTTTCAGCCGTGGTGGTCGTAGCTATTCTCCAGGCGTTGGCGTCATTGGGAATGGTTGAGGTTGAGTTATTAGCGTACGATACTCTTCCGGCATTAATGGTTAAAACGTTTCCGACGGCGTTTCCCATGCTAAAACTGCCGGTGGTTGTGCTATTCCCGTCAACTCTGAAATTGGAAGCGATGGTTGAAGAAGCGCTGACGTATATTCCTACCGTGGTGGTTGGTTTAATGGTCGTGGCGTCAAAATAGTTCCAGTTTGAACCAATGCCAGCGGCATTGACAAAAGAAAGCTGGCCAGAGCCATTAGTGGACATAATCTGGTTTGAACTTCCATCTGAAGCAGGCAGCCAATAAGATGAGTTGATTCTTAAATTAGCAATGTCAAATGAACCGGTGGTCGTGGCATTTCCCAAACTATCTATCGTGAATTTATCCTTGACTCTAAATCCCAGAGTAGAAGAAGCTAACCCGCCAATAGACAAAGAATCAGTAGTTGATACGTTATTAAATTGTCCGTAACCGGTGGCTAAGATAGACCCAGCCTGCGTATTAAGAGCGCCGACTCCCAAACCTCCTGTGATGTATGTATTATGAGCCACAATGTCATTGCCGATAAAGTTGTGAGTGCCTTCCACTTCTATGTCATAGACTTGTTCCTCGCCAACTTTTTCTATTGATATAATCGTATCCCACATTATATCTTTATCCACAACATCGCCCCTTGACAAATTATTTCCGGCTTGATAAGTTAAAGGCATAATACCTGCGACAGATTCTTCAAAAGCGTCTGTCGCTTTTTTATCGTCAAAAACAAGATATTTTTTCAAATTTTCAATATCCGTAAATCTTGCTTTGGCAAGTTGTTTTAATTCCCTGGCTGTTCTTCTACTATGCGCCAAAAGATATATTTCTTTATTTTGGAAAAGATACTCTAAGACCCAGTAAAAATCTCCATCGCCGGTTAAAAAGATGGCCTTATCATATTCATCTTTATACTTCATTGCCTCAAAAGCCATTCTGGCGTCAATATCAGCTTTTTGATAAAATTCTCCTTTATTATTAACAAAACTCTTTAACGGATTTAATCTCAAATCATAGCCGAATTCTTTAAGCTTATTGTAAAAGTTAAGTTGTCTTTTATTCCGATTATCAACGCCGCCGTAATATAAAACCCTTTCCGCGCCGAAACGGGTTTTAAGATATTTGATAAGCTTGGCAAAATCCATTTTCCAGCCATGGTCATCGGCTCCATAAATAATATTTGAAGCGTCAATAAACGCGTAGGTCTTGCTAAAGCGGACTTTTGGCGCGGCAATCGGCATGCCAGCTTTAAGCTCTTTAACTTTTTTCCAGCCCCCTTGAGTAAGATACGGATGGTTATCGGTAGTGCGGATTTGACGGCCAGAGGCGGTCGTAAGTTTATATGTTGTTTTCACCCCCATATCCATCAAAGCATTAACCCGGCTCCAGACTAACTGGCCGGTTTTTTCGTCTAAGGATTGAATCTCGTCTCCGGGCTGAATGTCTTTGATGGCAATTTCTCCGTAATAATATTTTTCGTCTTCATTTTGAATTTTGAATTGTAATTTTGACTTTTGACTTTTGACTTTTGACTTTTTGCGACGCAGTCGCAATCTTGTGTCTCCGGTCACGCACTGCCCAGCTACTGATAAAAGGGTTGAAGGACTCGTGGTACCAATGCCAACATTCCCGTTATTATTAATATATAATTTAGAAGCGTCTGTGTTGTTAGTAATATTTAATAATGGGCCGGCTCCGGCTAACTTGAAAAGTAAATGAGTATTAGTGGAAGAAGCGGTCAAAGATAAAATATTGGAAGTT
>Ga0155105_110_pt1 | contig 50896 bp, 47 predicted proteins | sample RifCSPhighO2_01_FD_106073 | JGI IMG/M metagenome (GOLD analysis project Ga0155105, IMG submission 106073) | Candidatus Portnoybacteria bacterium RIFCSPHIGHO2_01_FULL_40_12b
TAACAGCCGGCGGAGAAGAAGATAGAGTTAAATCAGCCAGAAAATGGATAATTGCTGGTTTGGCTGGTTTGGCTCTTGCTTTAGGCGCTTTCATAATTGTTCGGGTGATTGTTGAGTTATTTACTTAAATTCAATAAAGAAATAGTTTCCTCGTTTTTATCTATAAAAGAAAGGGGGTGAAATTAAGTGAAATTGATTAAAAAAAGAAATTTTATAACGAGTGTTTTACTCCTCTCTGTTTTTGTTTTTTTAGCGAGTACTGCCTTTGTTTTTGGAGCGGCTTGGGATGCGGATCCCGGGGACTTACCCGATACGACTATTAAGGAGGTTGTAATTAATGGCATTAACTGGTTAGTGGGCATTGTGGCTACGGTTTCCGTGATTATTGTTTTGGTCGGCGGCGTGCTTTGGGTGACAGCCGGCGGAGATGAAGAGCGGGCCAAAACTGCCAGAAGATATTTAGTGGCTGGATTAGCCGGATTAGCCGTGGCTTTAGGCGCTTGGGCCATTGTGAGAGTTATTACCCAAACGCTTTTCCCATAATAAGTTTTTTATCTTATAAAATTTTTATTTTATAAAAACTGAAAAAGCCAGACGAACTGTTTTGTTTTTGTTCGTCTGGCTTTGGTTTTTTATGTGGTGGATAGGCATTAACGAAAGATTTGAGCTTGGATAGTTAGTCCTTTACTAGTTGACATCAGCTCTATTTTTCCGTCAGATACCGTTCGCATCGTGATAGACCTCTTATTAATCTCATAAGAAGGAATATTATGATTAACGAACGCATATCGATCAGCCTGACCCATTTGGGTCAGCTGAAACCTATCGCCCTTTTTTAAATTTAACTCCCGGCCATCGATAGTTGTAGAAACTATCGTCCCATCAGCCGGCAGTTTATAGATGCCGGAAAGGGGGCGGGTGTCTTTTCCATGTGAACTAGTAGAGAAAAAACCCGGAATCGATTGTACCCATCCCCTCACTGTTTTTTTCGCCCTTATTAGCCCGGTTTCTTTCTGAATTTCTTTCTCTTTTTCCTTCATTATCTTAAGGGCGGCCTTTCGTTCGGGAAAGGGTCTATTGGGATCTTGAGCGATTTTTTTGAACTTTAGCATCTCCTTCTCTTTAGAAGAAGAGAAATCGCTTAAGTAATCCTTCTCGGCCTCATCTATGTGCTTTTGCTGGGCCGTGGTCGCTGGCATCGTTCGTTTCGCTATGGTTAATAGATATACTTCATTAGCGGCATAGCGAAAAAAAGGAAAAAGGGCCATAAAGACAAGTGCCCAGATGATGATTTTTTTCATTTCTTACCACCTCCTATCAAAGTTCTCGTTCCTAAATTAACAATAAAGAAAAACAACAATATTCCACCAATGGCTATGGGGATATCCCATCCCATTTTTAGTCCTGTTGCCCAAGCGCTGTCACCGGAAATTTCATCCCCTAATTGTTCTCCTATCCCCTTGGTATTGATTAACAGCTTTAATCTCATTGTTCCTTCTTTCATTAAAGAGGGGTCGTCATTAAAGTTGACGGTCAATTTGCCGTTAACTCCCGCAGGAATAGTAACTCTTCCCTCAAAGTCAACGGTCTTTGTCTGTCCATTTCTTAAGACAATTTTATTGCCGTTGATTTCGAAGTACATTTCTCCTCGGGGCCTTGACTCGCCCAAACCAACGAAATCTCCTATGTCAGTGATATTCCCTTTTGGAGATTTCTTGAAGGTTTCTGTTTTTTTGCCAGTGGGATCTATCACTTCTCCTTTATATCTTCCACTGGCGGCGAATCTTATCTTATCTCCTTCTTTTAACTGCACGCTGTCAAAGGGGTCAAGGTATACTCCGCCGTTTTCCACCTTTATAATAAACCGGTGAGTAGCGGTGTACCAATCAACGACATACGAACCTACTACTATCCCTATACCTAAGATAATAGCAAAGGAAAGTAGTTTTTTCGCTGTCTCTCGCGTAACCCCTCCAAGTAAAGATAGGGCGATAGCAGAAAGCGCTACCGCCACTCCGATAGCTGGTTGGTGCCGCCAGAGAAAGTTAGATAGAGGTCCTAAGAGAACCACACTGTCCAACAGAAGAATTGGACCAATGAAAAGTAAACTAATCAGCGCCGTCCATAATAGAAATAGAAAAGCGCCAATAATTTTGCCCAGTCCTTCAGCACCGGCAGTCGCCTCGCCTAAAGCACGGGTAAATAGCCCTCTTAAAAGAGGAGAGATGAGATAAATTACTCCCGCGATGGCACCGTAAGTAAGTGTTTCTTTAACAGTGATGCCGCCCAATGGAAGGACGGCATACAATAAAACCAATCCGAAAATTACTAACGCTATGTTCATTTTTTACCTCCTTTTTCTGGTTTTTCTGATTTAGTTTCTTGTTTTGGTTTAGTAGCTAATTCTATTGTTTTCCGGGCAGAAGTTAAAATTTTTCCCAGTCCCAAAAAACCAGTCCCTACTCCTTTTCCAATTCTTTCAGCACTTGGCGCCGCACCCCAGAATCTCTTAAATATTGAGAGTTTCCAGTTTTTGCCGCCGCAATTAAGACTAGGACAAGGAAAAGCGTTGACGAACATTTGAGCGGTCTGTTTATCTCGAAAAGACCAAGGTTTTTCGTCTTCGCTAATATCCATTTCGTCCCGATGAGTTTCTGGTCTTTTTGAATGTTCAAAGAAAAGTTTATAATTCTTTAAGGCGATTTCTTTATCTTTAAAACATCCAACCTTTACTCCCCTTTCTGTTTGAAATAAAAAAGGGAGATTCCTGAACCCAAACCAATCGTCAATTTCTTCTGACCGGCCGCAACTTCCGCAAACAATTTGAGGTAATTTATCAATCGTTATTGGAAATTGCTTGCCGCAGTGTCGGCAACTATCATCGGTTAGTCCTATTACTTTTTTACAATAAGGACATAACCGTTTGAAATCTTTGACAATCCGGCCGCACTTAGAACATTTTGTTGTTCCGCTCGGCAATTTTGCTTTACACAATCCACACTCGCTAGGACTTTCGACTTTATCGTCTACTATGCCGGTTGATGCCCCGCAAGCAGGACAATGTTTCCAATCCGACCTTAATCCATATCCACATTTACACCTCATTTTTAATCCTCCTTTTAAGTTAGATCATCAATATCAAGTCCATGGGTACTACTATTTCTTCCGTTTCTACCAAACCAAGGAAACTTACCCATAAAAAAGAAAATATCTACTATTCCAAAAAAAATTAAAGCAAATAGAGATTTTCTAAATTTACGGCTTTTTATCTCTTTGGCTTTCTCTAAAGTAGAATCAGAGAAATACCTAAACCTTTCAATCGGACCTAATTTCAAGGCCCCCATCTCTTTCTCTTGCTCTGGAGTTAATTCTTTTTCTTCTTCTTTTTCTTTCTCTTCTAATAATCCGGCGAGTTTATCCTTTAACTCACCAATGGGCTCCACCCCTGTATCAAACTGTTCCAGGGATTTCATGAAATATTCCTTGCCCTTAATGATTATTCTTTTACTTTTTTCACCGGCTTTACCAATGGTTTCATCAACCACTTTGCCGCTTCTTCCAATAATACTTTCTTCTTTTTTTGTTTCCAACCATGCCTTTTTTCGATAAGATTCGGGATTCTGAATATAGTAATAAATAGTTGTCCCTACACTTATAGAAAAAAGTCCAGTCATAATCAAGGTTCCAACCCTCCGGAAATTATCCGACATCTCAACTCGTCTCATTTGAAATCTCCTTTCTTTTTCTATTTGCGGGTATTTCTTTCTGTAAATAAATCCCGCAATGGTTAATACCGGAATCAGGTCTAATAGATACCCAATTATAGGAATAGGCGCGATTAAAACTTCCGCTAATTGCGCTACTCCTATTCTTCCCCATAACATTGCTCCGAAGAACGCTAAAATCATATCAAGAAGCATTCCTGGGATGTCTCCTATAATTGGAAAAATAAGAGGCAAAAACCATAAGACAATTCTAAGGGCGATATCTATTAGGTCCCAAAATATGGCGAATAACATTCTAATCCACCAAGGGAAATAGATTCCCGTCCAGGAATGAATCCAATCCGCCAGCCGTCCAATAAAATCAATAATTCTTATAAAAACCTCTAACATGGTATTCCTCCTCAACATAAAAAGTTAAAATCTCAAAAACCTCTTTAATATCCAAATATTCACTTTACAAAGAACGGCAATATTATACCACCTTCAATATAAATGTCAAGTTTTTTGGAGACTAATTTTTTAGCTTGCTTTTTAGCTAAAAGGAATTTAGTATATAAATACTTATCTGTTTATGTTAATTGCCGGCGTGGTGAAATTGGCAAACACGCATGGTTTAGGACCATGTGCCGCAAGGCTTAGGGGTTCAAATCCTCTCGCCGGCACTACTTCTCTTTCTTAAAAAATGTTAAGCTGAATTTATGCTTATCATTCAATACTTTCTTTGGCACTACTTGGCCGCGCCAAAAGAGATTTTAAAAATCTGGCGCAATTTTTTGATATTTTTCTGGCACTTTTTTTCTATTGGTCTGCTCTTTCGGACTTTTTTTTCTCCTTGGCGTCGGCTGGTGCTCGTTAAACGCGCGGTTGGTTTTGACATCAAAGAATTCGCTGATAGAATCTTTGCTAATCTTTTAGCCAGATTTTTCGGCGCGCTTTTAAGAAGCGCGGTTATTTTATTCGGTCTCTTGGTGGAATCAGCGGTTTTAGTTCTGGGGCCGCTTTTTCTTTTAATCTGGATTTTTCTGCCTTTATTTTTAATCGGCTTTATAAGATTCGGTTTTTCAGGAATAGTTATTTCTCTCATTATTGTTCTTTTACTAATAAGAATCTTTTTTAAATCTTATCTTAAACAAAACCCATGGCTTTTGTTTGGCTCAATCAAATCTTTAAAAATCGAAGAAGAAAACTTTGGTTATCTGCTTGATGCCCAAAGCACTAAAATTATTCACGAGGCCTTAGGCGAGCTGTTGGAAAAGCAGGCTGATAAATTATTTAAGGGTCTTTTAAAAACCGAAGAGGTTGGAAAAATTATAAGCCGGCTTGGTTTGGAAAAATCAAAGATTCAGCTTGATTCAAGGATAAGCTTAAACGATTTATTAAAAAACGCTTTGATTTTGGCCCGGACTGATTTAACTTCTAAAACCGGGAAATCTATTAGAATTAGTCCCGGCGATTTATTCTCCGCTTTTGTCGTTCTTGAGCCGGATTTTCTTTCTTCTTTATCCCGTGAAGCCGGATTTGGAAAAGACATTAAACCTGAAGATGTTTTAGATGTTAGCGCTTGGATTAGAAGAGAAACAGAAGCCCAAGAAGAGAAAAAAAGATTTTGGACTTTGGATTATCTTTTGAGAATATCGGGCCTGGCTAAAGACTGGGCTTACGGTTTTACTAATACTTTGGACAGATTTTCTTTTAATTTAACTGCCGCAGTCAGCAGTCAAAACATAGAATATAAGCTGATTATTTATGGAAAAGCCATTGAAGCCATAGAACAGATTTTAGCCCGGGCCGGAGAAAATAACACTTTATTAATCGGCGAGCCCGGGGTCGGCAAAAGGGAAGCGGTTTTGGGCTTCACTTATTTGGTGGCTCACGGAAAGATTCTACCGGTTTTAGAGCATAAAAGAGTGATTGAGCTTGAGTTAAATTCGCTTTTAGCCGGGATTCAGTCTCCGGGCGATTTAAAAGAAAGGATTTTAAGAGTTTTTAATGAAGTGGAGAAAGCTGGAAATATAATTCTTGTTATTGATAATTTTCATAATCTCGTTTTAAGCGGTGTTTTAGACGCGGTTCTGTCTTATCTTGGCTCAAGAAATTTTCAGGTTATTGGTTTAACCGATTATGGAAATTATCATAAACACATTGAACCGAACAGCGCCCTTTTAAAATTTTTTGAAAAAATAGAAATACCCGAACTAAGTCAAAGCCAGACTCTTTTTATTCTGGAAAACATAGTTTCTTTTATTGAAAAAAGAGCCGGGGTTTTAGTAACTTATCAGGCTCTTAAAGAAATTATTGATTCAGCCGAACTTTACATTCAAGACACTCCTTTTCCGGAAAAAGCCGTTGACCTTTTAGACGAAGTGGTTGTCTATGCGGCCACGAAAACCAAGGATAAGATTGTTTTGCCGGCTCATGTTCATCAGTTGGTTTCTTTAAAAACCGGCATTCCAACGGGAAAAATAACAGAAGAAGCAAAAAAGGAACTGGTGAATTTAGAAGAAGAAATTCATCGGGTTATTATTAACCAAGACGAAGCGGTAAAAGTAGTGGCCGACGCCTTAAGAAGGGCGAGAACCGGCCTTTCCGGAAAAGACCGGCCCATCGGCGCTTTTCTTTTTCTCGGCCCGACCGGCGTGGGCAAGACTTCTTTAGTCCGGGCCTTGAGTAAGATTTATTTTGGCAAAGAAGAAAGAATAATTCGTCTTGATATGACCGAATTCAAAGAAGACGCTTCCATCTCTAATTTAATCGGTTCTTTTAAAGAAGAAAAGCCGGGTATTTTGACCAGCGCGGTTCGTGAAAGACCCTACACCGTGGTGCTTTTAGACGAAATTGAAAAATGCTCAAAAAGCATTTTAAATTTATTTCTGGAATTATTGGACGAAGGAAGAATGAGAGACGCCCTTGGCCGAGTGGTCAGCTTTAGAAATACGATTATTATTGCCACTTCAAACGCCGGCGCTGAACTTATTAGGACTTCAATTAAAGAAGGCAAAGACCTGCTTCAGATTAAAGCTCAAATTTTAGACGCGCTTCAGTCCGAAGGCGTTTTTAAGCCGGAATTTCTTAATCGTTTTGACGCCGTGGTTTTGTTTAAACCCCTGAGTCAGGAACATCTTTTAAGTATCGCTCAATTAATGCTTGAGAGTTTGAACAAACGGCTGGAGAAAGAGCATGAATCTGTTTTGGTTATCACTCAAGAATTGAAGCAAAAAATAGTGGAATTGGGCTATGATCCTGTTTACGGAGCCAGGCCCATGAGGCGGGTGATTCAGGATAAAATTGAAAACCAGATCGCTAAAAAGATTTTAAAAGGCGAATTAAAGAAAGGAGAAAGGATTATAATTAAACCGGAGGGGTTAGGGGCTGGCGGTTGATTACTCCAATGGATTTCTTTCCACCGGATATAAAGCCGGGGATTTGTAATTAGAATAAAAAGTTTTTTCACGGAGAAGCTCTCCGTTTTTATAAACTTTTTGGGTTAAACTGGCTTTCATTGAGCCGTCTTCTTTTTTGTCAAAAACATACGGTCCCAAAATTTCTGTTTTTCGGCCGTCGTCCGTGCCGAAAAATTCAAAAGAAAGGTGATTGCCTTCTATTTTTGACTGAATTAGGATATTGTTCGGCGTATCATTGATAAATCTTAAATTCGGGTGAGGCGGATAAATTGTGGCGTCAAACCCTTGGGGATTGTAATATCTAACTGGGAAAGAATGAGGAAACCGTTCGGTAATTTTTAAGCCCGCATTAACCGCGGCCCGAAACATGGTGGTTGAAACTTGACAAAGCCCGCCGCCGTATTCAGGAATAGTTTTTCCTTTTTTTATCACTAATTCGGCCAAATAACCTTGTTGGGGTCCGATTTCACCCAAAATTTCATTAAAAGAAAATTCTTCTCCTGGTTTTATAAGCGCTCCGTCAAATTTAGCCGCGCCTATTTTAATATTATGGACGCGGTTTTTTGGCGAGCCGCTGAAATCAGAAGTTCCTTGACTCAAAAGATGAGTGATGCCCAATTCGTCTAAGTTTTTTATATCCACCAGAGCCGGAGACAATTCGGTCAATAACTGAATTTCTTTTTGCCCGGCGGCCGGCTGATTTAAAATAGTTTTAGTGATTAAAAGAGCGTTCTCTTTAATTTTTAATTCAATCCTATTCTTTGAAGGAGTTAAGACCACGACCTGCTTAACCGGTTCGCCGATTAATGGATCGGTTGAGGTGGCTGTTAGCCGGACATTGGCGGCTGACTGATTTATGCTCGGCGCCAGATTGGTCAGGTATTCTTCAATTTTTTCCTGATTTAAAATGATTTCTAAATTATTTTCTTTGGGTTTTAAAGAAAGCCAATCCAACAATGTTTCTTTGTTAATCGGCCAGTTTTTATTATTGTGTTTTAATTGATAAGGAGCGTCTCTTAATATCATTGAAACTTCTTGACGGGTTTTTAAAGCTTCTTCGTTGGTAATTTTCGGCTTTTCTTCAATTAAAGAAAGTTCAATCAACGGAGAAGAAAAAGAATTTATCCGTTTAGCTAAATCCTCTTTTATTTTTTGTTTATCAACTACCAAGCCGGTCTCGCCGGGAATTAAATCAAAATCAGCTTTAGTTTGGTTGTAAACTAAATCAGCGTTTCTAGCCGGTTTTTCAATACCTTTAAATTGGTTGTTTAAAAAATCAGAAAAACGCGGCTCTTCTATTTTAAACCCCAAGGGCAGATTGTATTTTCCAAACAGAGCCCTTATTTGCTGATTTAAGCCGATTAAAATATTTTTATCGCGGCCTATTTGAAAAGCTTGTTTTAGAGTTTTATCTTTTTCTATTTCAATGCCCAGTTCTTTCAAAGTTGATTGCCATTTTTCGTTTCCATTTTTAAAAGTTAAATCATTTTCCTGCCACTTTTCTATTTTGGAATCTAGAATTCTTTCAGCTTGATTGAACTTAAGTCCGCCCAATTTAAGATTCGCGGCTTTGACTCCCCGAACAATTCTTGAAGCGTTAGCCGCTTCTAAAGCCAATAAAAAAACAGCCAAACTTAGAAATATGGTTATTAGAACGACAAAGATTTTTCGCTGGTTAATTTCCATATTTTAATCATATCATTACCGTAAACACCAAGCAACAGGCAGAAAGAATCAAAAACAACCAGCCGTCGGCTGGTTGTTTTTTTATTGGATATTATTTATTCGCTTTTGACCAATATTTTTTTCGTTTTTACTTTTTCAACTTTCGGCAGTTTCAGGGTTAAAATGCCGTTTTTCATTGAGGCGCCGGCCCTGTCCGCTTCCACATCAACCGGCAGAATAATTGAGCGGGAAAAAGGCCCCCAATAACATTCCTGATAATAATAGTTTTCCGATTTCACTTCTTCGTCTTTTTCCCGCCGGCCCTTAATGGTAACCATGTCATTGGTTATGTTAATGTCAATATTTTCCGGCTTTACTCCGGCAATGGTGGATTTGATGACAATTTCATTGGGCGTTTGATAAACATCAACCGTTAATTGTCCTTCTGATTCAACCGGCCAGTCTTCTTTTTCCGGCATTTCTTCCTTGGTCGGTATTTTAACTTCTTTTTTATTTATTTCAGACTTTTTCATGATCGGGTAGTCTTTTTGGACTGGTTTTTCTTTTTTTATCTTTAAGATGGGCTTTTTTTCTTTTTCTTCTTCTTGAGTTTGTTCTTCAGTCCAGGTTACCCCGGTTAATCTTTCAAAAAATGATGGTTTTTTACTCATGCGAATATTTATCACAAATTTATTCACGAATTCTTACGAATAAAATATTCGTGAATATTCGTGAGAAAATTAGTGATTATATTAGTGATTTATATTTTACAAACAGCGGATAATTTTTTTAATTTTTTAAAGTTATAAGAGACAATAGCGGCCATAGCGGCCAAAAGGATTATTACTAAAAAGCCGGCTGATTTATTAATTTCTATGGCGGTGATGATAAGATAATTATAACCGGCGTGAAAGATAATAGCAAGCACAAGGCCCGTGAAAATAAACCTTTTTCTTTTTTTGATTTCTAAAAGACTCAAGGCCAGCCAATAACCGATAAAACCGGAAGCCAAGGCGTGAACAAAGGTGGCTCCCAGAAAACGCAGGGTGATGGTGCCAATGGCCTCATTTATCGGCATTAAGGGCGAACGAAAAAGAATAAGCAGGTTTTCCACAGCCGCGAAACCAAGAGCGGCTATAACGCAGTATAGCATAGCGTCGATTGGCTCGTCAAATTCGGGGTTTTTAACAATTTTACGTTTAACGACCGAATATTTAAGATATTCTTCAACCACCGCCGGGATTACAGCCGAGATTAAAATCATTTTTAAAAAACCATTTTCAATTCCGTCGGATAAAACAGTCAGAGGGCTGACGCTTGGGTTTAAAAGCCAGATAAGACCTATTTCTAAGATAATGGCCAAGGGCGCCAAAAGTATGCCCCAGATAAAAACCCTGATGACCATTGAATTGGGTTCCGGGTGTTTGTCTTTTCTTAAATAAAATGCCAGCCAGATAAGGCTAGGCAAAAAACCAAGAATAACATAGAAGAGGTAAGTCATAAAAAACTGAAGACATCAACAACTATTTTATTATAACAAATTTTACGCGAGAGGTAAATTGGCCCGGCTTTGGATTTTTGACCAAGTTTTAGTTTTTCCCGATATTTTTTTATGATAATAGGCGGCCGCGGCAATCATAGCGGCGTTGTCAGTGCATAAATTAGAATCCGGAACATAGAATTTAGAATTTGGAATTTCTTTTTTTACGGCCTTTGTCATTTGTTTTCGGAGCTCCTGATTTGCGGCTACGCCGCCGGAAAGCATAATCGTTTTGACTTTATATTCTTTGGCCGCTTTAATGGTTTTATTTATTAAAACATCAATAGCCGCCTGCTGAAATTCAGCGGCGATTGCCGGAATTAATGATTTTATATTTTGGTTTTTCTTTTTAAGATTTTTTATTAAATACAAAACCGCAGTTTTTAAACCGGAAAAACTGAAATCATAATTTTTTGAATTAAGCATTGGCCGCGGCAAATCAAAGACATAAATATTACCTTTTTGAGCCAGCTTTGAAATAATCGGTCCGCCCGGATAACCAAGGCCCAAAAGCTTGGCTGTTTTATCAAAAGCTTCGCCGGCCGCGTCATCTCTTGTCTCGCCCAATAATTTATATTTCCCATGGCCCTTCATTAAAATTAATTGCGTATGACCGCCGCTTACCACGAGACATAAAACAGGAAATAAATTTTTGGAATTTGGAATTTGTAATTTGTAATTTTCGCCAACTGGCTTTAGCCAGTTGGCGTAGATATGTCCTTCAATATGATTTATTCCGATAATCGGCTTTTTCCACGCGTAAGCCAAGGCCTTGGCGAAATTTGTGCCGACCAAAAGAGACGGGATAAGTCCCGGGCCGATTGTTACGGCGATTAAATCAATATGCTTTGGTTTTACATCAGCGTCTTTTAAGGCTTTTTCCAAACAGGGCCTGATATTTTTTAAATGTTCCCGGGCCGCCAAATTCGGCACAATGCCGCCAAAAGGCGCGTGAACTTTCACTTGCGAAGAAACCACATTAGATAAAATTTTGTGGCCCTTTTTGTCTCTTTTTACCACGGCCGCGCAAGTGTCGTCGCAAGATGTTTCAATGCCTAAAATAATCATTACTTAACTCTACTAAATTTCTTGCTTTTTTTCAATGTTTTTGCTAAGATTTAAGCGATAATCACTTACTAAAGACTGAATCCTAAGAAGCTAAAACCTAAATTATGGCCCCGTCGTCTAATGGTTAGGACGCCACGCTTTCAATGTGGCAATAGGGGTTCGATTCCCCTCGGGGCTGCGCGGGCAATATATTTACTCCCTTTTTAATATATCAATATCCAAATTTTGGATATTGACTTTTTAGATATAGCTTGATAGTATATGGTTAAGTCAATACACACAAAAGAATACGCCTATTTTGTTGAACGATTGCGAAAAGCCCGGCTTGAAGCCGGCTTGACGCAGGTGCAAGTTGCTAAAAAACTCGGCCGCCCGCAATCACACATTTCAAATGTTGAATCCGGACAGCAAAGAGTTGATGTTGTTGAGCTACAAAGATTTGCAAGGCTATACGGAAAAAATATTGGATATTTTATAAAACAATGAGCATGAAAAAACAAAAGGGTTTTATTCAAATTCCATTATTGATAGCAATTATTGTGGGCGTTTTAGTTATTGGCGGAGGCGGCTATTTGGGTTATACGAAGTTTAAATCATATCAGACAAACCAAATAGCTAAAGAAAAACAAATCCAAGAATCATTAAAAAATCAGCAAGAATTGTTGAAACAACAACAGGAAGCATTAGAAAAAGCGCAGCAAGCTGTTGAGTCAACTGATGCTTCGTCCACGGCTACCGTAGAGGAATTAAAAAAAGCAATAGGTATTCTTCAAAATCAGCCACCAAAAATTATTCAGAAAGAAATTATTAAAGAAGTACCGTCGCAAGTTACACCCCAAGCGACACCTCAAGCTACTAAACTTGATTTACCAACTATCATAGCTCAATGGAGACCTCGTATAGCTTATATTGAGTGTGATTTTTATGCAAATGGAGCTGTCTTGATAACACAAGCAGGTTCTGGAACGATGCTTCAGGAAAGTAATGGCGGAATAATTCTTCTTACAAATAGCCATGTAATTTCTTATCTACATGACTATGGCGCGGACTTATGCAGAAGTAAGCTGCCTGGTGATAATAATATTTTTACATCTTCCAGAGATGGCATTTTCGGGGCTAAAAGTGGATTAGACTGGGGATATTTAAGAGTAGCCCCAGACGAATATCTTAAAAATATACCTTATCGGGCAAGTATTGGCTGCCCAACAAAACCCGCTGTCGGGGATTCAATAGTTATTCTGGGCTACCCTGGGATTGGTTCAAAAACAGACATTACGGCGACAGAAGGTATAATTTCTGGATATGACGGCGATTATTATATAACTTCTGCGAAAGTTGAACATGGAAATTCTGGAGGGGCGGCTATATTAGTAAAAGACAATTGTTATATAGGTATTCCGTCTTTTGCTGAAGTTGGAGGCGTAGAGTCTTTGGCGAGGATTTTAGACCTCAATGCTATAAAATAAAGATAGATTAAGGTAAATACACTTGTGGTATAGACTAAAAGGCATTGGGAGATAAAAATATAATAAAAAAAGAGATTTTAAAATGAAAAACTTTTTTAAAGAAACTTGGTTTGAATAGTATAAAGAGAGAATATGAAAACGAAAGATACTTTATATATAAAAATTCTCGTCTGGGCTTATGGAAAACAAGAAGATGGTTTTAGTTGGGAAGACCTGAAAAAAGAATTTCAATTAAGTTCTACACAAGAAAAGTGGGTGGTAAAAGTATTTCGTTCAAATATGCCCACCAGCGAGAATCTTTTCGATATATTAAGCTATAGCGAAAAAGATAACACGCACTTTTATGTAATAACCTCAAAAGGTACATCTGCCGCTATTGAATATCTAAACTTGCAAGAGGCAAAGAGAAGTGCCGAACGGGCAGAGAGGATTGCGCTTTGGGCTATAGGCATAGGAATCTTTGTTGGTGTAGCACAGATTATTATTGGTTTGTTTCAGTTGATTTATCGGTAAAAAAGATTTAATCATTGGCATTATCAAAAATCAAAAAATGGCTCAAAAAGTTACAAGACAAGAAGAAGAAAAACAAACCCTACAAAGATTCATCGAAAATCAAGGGAAAGAATTCTGTCTGGATTTAGTTAGTTATTCAGGGATAGAAGAACCTTGTGATGTATTATATAAAGAAATTAAATATCAGATTACCTATGGTGATCAAAAACTTATAGGGGAAATTCGCGAGAAAACTTCTAAGGGTGAAATTTTTTGTGGGATTCGTAATATATCAGATACTTACGCGGAAACACTTATACACGGAGCGTTAAAAAATAAGAAAAACAAATCAAGCGATAAAATGGCACTGTTAATTCATTGTAATTTTCCAGGAGATTACGCTTCCATAGAAGTGAGAGGGGAAAGACTTAAAAAATATTTTGCAGAGAATCAAGATTTAGGCGGTAAATGGCAGCACATATTTATAGTATTTTCTGACGGGAATATAGAATTACGTTAAGCAATTTTGAAGGTAAAAATCCAGTGGCGGCGAAAGCCCCGCGAATGCGGGGCAGGGCGAGGGCGGCGCGGGAATTCCTCCCCCAGCCCCCTCCTTCCCGTGCCGCCCGAGCGTTAGAAATCCTGCCGCGCAAAGCGCGGCTCGTGTCGGGGTCGCGCACCCCCGCAGTGCGGGGGCGCGCTAATTCTGCTCAAAATAGGTTCGAGCTTTATTGTAGATTTCTGCCGCGAGCATAAAAAATCGCCAGTAGGCAATGAAAGAGGAGTTATCGCAGTTAATATGATTTACCAAATTGATCAATCGGGAAAAATTGAGGATACAAACAGATTAACTATTGTAGCTGTTGCGAATGGCAGATCTAAAATCTTAAAAATTAGCGCTTCGGAAAAGCAAAGACTAATAAAAGCTATGCGCGCTCTTGGTTATCCCCAAAAGACTTTTATTTATAAGATATTTGCTGGATTAATATTTTTGTTGCTTAAAAATGAAAGAATAGAAGAAGTCGTAATTGATAATGAATATCCAGGGCACGAAGCGACGATTAAAAATATTATTATCCAACTTTTTCAAAAGATAAAAATAAAAACGCCGCAGATTAGCTTTGATACGATTGGCAAGCAAAGTAATGCACATAAAGCAGCGCTTGAGGCGTTTAGGGGTAAAAGAAAAATTGATATAACGATTAAATCAAAACAAGTATTAGAATTATTTTATAGAAAATAAAAAAACTGGAGATCTCGCTCAAGGCGAGATAATCCTTGACTTAAATCGTCAGTTACGAACGATGATCACCAAGGCATCCAGCTTTACCGCTATTATAGCAAATTCAGAAATTTTGTCAAATAGCTGGCTGTGGATAAAAAAAATAAATATTAATGCCGGAAAATAATTATTATAAAAATCTTCCAAAAAAGCGAATAGCGGCCGGGGCTTTGTTTTTTAATGAGAATAACGAGCTTTTGATTGTAAAGCCGACTTATAAAAATCATTGGTCAATACCGGGCGGAGTAGTGGAAAAAGACGAATCGCCGCGAGATGGTTGTATTCGCGAAGTTAAAGAAGAAATAGGATTGGATATTGATATTAAAAAGTTCTTATGCGCTGATTATATTTATATTTCTTCAGAAGAAAGAGAAGGGATAATTTTTGTATTTTACGGCGGTGTATTAACGCCTTTTCAGATAGAAAACATCAAGCTCTCAAAAGAAGAAATCAGCGAATGTAAATTTTTAAAAACCGAAGAGGCTTTACCTTTGTTAAGCAAAATCGCGGAGAGAAGAATAGCTAAAAGCTTAGAAGTTCTAAAGAATGATACCCCTGTTTATTCGGAAAATTTTAATTAAAATAAGATTTATTTTCAATGATCCCTCAAGAAAAATATTATCTTAAGGTAGGCAGGGCAGATGATTTAAAAAACCCGGTAGAGAGAAGAATCTATCGGGCTTTTGAGATTTTACCGGGCCTTTTGGCTTGGGGGACTTTGTTTTTAGTCATATTTTTTTCCTGGTTAAAGCCGGTTTGGATAGCGCTTTTTATCATTATTTTTGATTTTTACTGGTTTGTAAGAGCTATTCATTTTTCTTTTCATTTGGTGATGTCGTACATTAAAATGAGGAAGCACTTAAAAGAGAACTGGCTCAATAAATTGGAAAATCTTAAAAATAAAACTCGTCTTGGCCAAAGCCAGAATTGGCAGGGGATTTACCATCTGGTAATTCTGCCTATGGTTAAAGAGGGATTTGAAGTGGTCAACAGCACTTTTGAAGCGCTTTTAAAATCCGATTATCCCAAAGACAAAATGATTGTGGTTTTAGCCACTGAAGAGCGAGCCGGCCAAACAGCCGAGGAGGTGGCCAAAGAAATTGAAAAAAAATTCAGCGATAAATTTTATAAATTTTTAATTACTCGTCATCCCCAAGACATTGTTGGCGAAACAGTCGGCAAGGGCTCCAACGAAACTTGGGCCGGCAAAGAAGCTAAAGAAAAAATCATTGATCCTCTAGGTATCCCCTATGAAAATATTATTGTTTCCTGTTTTGACATTGATACCCAAGTTTATCCTAAATATTTTTCTTGTTTAACTTATCATTATTTGACTTGTTCTAATCCAACTCGTTCAAGTTTTCAGCCCATTCCTTTGTATAATAATAACATTTGGCAGGCGCCGATTTTTTCCCGGATAGTGGCTACCTGTAATGTCTTTTGGCAGATGATGCAGCAGGAGCGGCCGGAAAAATTGGTTACTTATTCTTCTCATTCTATGAGTTTTAAGGCCCTTGTGGAAATGGATTTTTGGCAGACCAATGTTGTTTCAGAAGACGCCGGCATTTTTTGGAAATCGTATTTATTTTACGACGGCGATTATCAGATTGTCCCGTTGTTCTATCCCGTGTCAATGGACGCCTGTCTGGCTGATAACCTTTTTAAAACAGCGGTCGGCCAATACAAACAGCAAAGGAGGTGGGCCTGGGGAGCGGAGGGAATCCCCTATTTATTTTTTGGTTTTTTAAAGAATAGTTTAAGCCAAGGGCCAAAAATTTCGCTGATAAAAAAAATTCGCTATACCTTTTTGTTGTTGGGCGGCTTCTGGGCTTGGGCCGTGACCGCTTTAATTATTCTTTTTTTGGGCTGGCTGCCTCTGACTTTAGGCGGTCAGGAATTTAATACGACTATTTTATCTTATAATCTTCCTCAATTAACCAGCCGGATTATGACCTTGGCGATGATTGGTTTGTTTGTTTCAGCGATTATCAGCACTTTATTACTGCCGTCTAAACCGGCTTATTTTAAAAAGCGGAGGTGGTTATTTATGGTTCTTCAGTGGATTTTACTGCCCGTTACTTTAGTAATTTTTGGCACTTTCCCGGCCTTAGACGCGCAAACCAGATTAATGCTTGGTAAATACATGGGCTTTTGGTGGACGGAGAAAAAAAGAGGAAAGGTTACTCAAAGTGAATTTTATTTTGAAAAGCCCTAATTTTTTCCTGAAGCGCCGGAGTTAATAATTTATTTTCTAAGACCTTTTTAGCGACCTCGCGCGCTTTTTGAATCAGTTCTAAATCAGTTAGGGAGGCCATAGCTAAATCAGGCAGACCCCATTGACGCTGACCAGTTAAATCTCCCGGGCCTCTGATTTCTAAATCTTTTTCCGCCAGCTCAAAGCCGTTTTCGGATTTTAACAGAGCCTTTAACCTTTGATTGGTTTTTTTAGCTGAAGAGTCCGTAAAAAGAAAGCAATAGGATTGATGCTCGGAGCGGCCAACGCGGCCGCGAAATTGATGAAGCTGGGCCAGGCCGAATCTCTCGGCTCCTTCAATTATCATTATCGTGGCGTTTGGAATATCAATGCCCACTTCAATAACCGAAGTCGCCACTAAAATATTTATCTGATCCAGCTTAAATTTTTTCATAATTCCCTCTTTTTCTTTAGATTTTAACTGGCCATGAAGCATGGCTATTTTTAGTTTGGGAAAAATCTTAGAAGAAAGCTTTTTATATTCTTCAGTGACGGATTTTATTTCCAGCTTTTCCGATTCTTCAATTAAAGGGCAGATAACAAAAACCTGTCTGCCTTGTTTGATTTTTTCCTCAATAAATTTATAGATTTTTTCCCGCTCGGCCGGCACCACCACTTTGGTAATAATTTTTTGCCGGCCTTTGGGAAGTTGTTTTAAAAGAGAAAGATCTAAATCGCCGTAGATAGTCAAAGCCAAAGTTCTTGGAATTGGCGTGGCGGTCATTGAAAGAAGATGAGGAATGGTTGGTAGTCCGTCCTCTATCTGATAAATTTTTTTCTGAAGAGCCGCTCTTTGGGCTATGCTAAAACGATGTTGCTCATCAACGATAGCTAAAGCAAGTTTGTTAAAAGCCAAACCTTCTTGGATTAAAGCATGCGTGCCAATGACTATATCTATTCTTCCGTCAGCTATTTGTTTTTTGAGCCGTAGCCGGCTGATATTTATTTTTTTTCCTGTTTTTTTACCTAATAATTTTTGCGAGGAGCCAGTTAACAAAGCCGCGCTCACTTTTTCATTTTTAAGGAATGTTTTAAAAGTTTCAAAATGCTGTTTAGCTAAAACTTCAGTTGGCGCCATAAAAGCCGTTTGATAGCCGGCTTTAACCGCGGCTAAAGCGGCCATAGCCGCGACAACGGTTTTTCCCGAACCGACATCGCCGTTAAGCAGACGATTCATCGGTCTTGGTTTTTCCATGTCCTGAAAAATCTGCCAGGCGGCTATTCTTTGGTCGTCAGTTAAGATAAAAGACAGTTTTTTAACAAAAGATTGGATTAATTCTTTTTTAAAAGGAATGACCGGCGCTTTTTCTTTTAATAAATCCTGTTTTTGTTTAAGGACTATTAGTTGAGTCATAAAAAGCTCGTCAAAACCCAAACGCTCACGGGCTTTTTTCGCTGATTCAAGATTATTGGGGAAATGGATTTGTTCAAGAGCAGAGTTTAAATTCACTAAGCCAAAATCTTTTTTAATCTGCCAAGGCAAAAAGTCGGGAATTTTATAAGCTAAAGAAAGCAGGGGTTTGATTAAAAAACGAAGATAGCGGGAAGAAAGGCCGTAAGTCTCGTGATAAACCGGCACTAAACGGCCGGTGTGAACAGGTGATTGCTTTTTTACAATCTCATAAGCCGGATTAGAAAGACAAAGATTTTTTCCGTCGAAAGTAACTTTGCCGGAAAGATTAACTATTAAATCTTTTTTAAGGGTTGTGGTTAAATACGGCTGATTAAACCAGACAGCTTTGATGCCGCCGCTTTTGTCCTGAATCAGCGCTTCTGTAATATTTATTCTTTTTTTCCAAGTCCTTATATTTTTAATTTCCGAAATTTTTCCTTGAATCGTGGCGGTCTGGCCTATTTTAAGCTGACTGATTAGCGCAATTTGGCTAAAATCATCGTAGCGGTGGGGAAAATAAAAAAGCAGGTCCTTGATGGTTTTAATGCCGACTTTATGAAGGACTTTTAAATAAGCGGGCCCGACTTTTTTCAAATGTTCAATTGGGCTGTTTGAGGAAATGATGGGGAGCATAGTAGAATCATAAATAAAATAGGGCAGAATGTCCAATTCTGCCCGCTCAAAAATATTTGTCAAGAAGAACTTATCCACAGCCGTATTTTTTAAAATAAAAAAGGGAGAGCTTTGCTCTCCCATGGGTTTGCTACATAGGCATCTCCTTTTTAAAATATACAACCGTTACTTTCCCTTAACGGCCATCCGCAATCTCTGCATTTTGTTTGGCCGTTTTCCGGGATTATATCGTGGTCGTGTCTGATACACGACGGATTAGTGCATTTAAACTTTTTCGCCTTTTTTATTTCTTCTGCTTTTATCAACTATTTCATCTCCTTTAAGTTATTTACAAACGACACGCTTGTATTTTGTTAATTATGGCCTGTAATCTAGCCACTTCCTCATTGTTTGAATGTAGTAATGCTATGTGTTTCTTTTTTTCAAATCCTTTAATTCTCGCTTTTCTTTTTTTTGACCTTCTGCCCATTTTTCTTCCCTTTCTTAAAAATGGTTAATCATAAATTTTAAAAGAACAAATCCTTCCTAATAAACCAAAAAACCAATCTTTTGGTGAAAGATTGGTTTTTTAATTACTTTAAATTATTTTATATTTAACTTATTTCAAAATCTTCCACCAAGCCGTGGGACAATACTAAAAGCAACAAAACCAAACAAAGCTCTTGATTTGGGGCTTGGTGATTAAATTTATTTAATTCAAATTGCTTGAAATCCATATTCTACATAAGCTTATCATCCTTAAATTATTTGTCAAGAAAATAAGTTATCCACATTTTCATTTTAAGGTTGTTAAATAAAAAAGGGAGGAGCTGAATTTTCCAACTTCTCCCAGGTAGTGAAACTAAAATTGCGTTTTTGTTTGGCGTGGCCTAACATATTCTTTCAGATAATACCAGCGAAAAAGTAATTTTTCTTTTTTTCCTTCCGAAATTCTTTTGTTGTCTATTTTCTTTTCAATGGCCTCCATTTCTTTTTCGGTATTTCGGAGTCTAATTTCTAAGATTCCATCGCCATTAATTTCTACCATCATTACCTCCCTTCTGTAATTTCTACTTTTTCAAAAAAATTATTGTCTACTGTTACAGGGGATGATTCTTCAGATCTAATAAATCTCGCCTCTCCAAAAACTTCATTAGCTAAAACAAAAGCAGTCTCCCCTCTTTCTTGGTCTGAATCTGAAGAAAACACTCGGAACCATTCATTGTTGTTTTGTTTTCTTACATAAACAGAAAACACTAATTTCACCTCCTCTCTAAAAGAACAAAATTTTAAAGGAACAATTAGGGGACGCGGGGTAAAACTTGCGGTAAGTTTTACCCTTTTTCTTTCTTTTTCGGTTAAGAAGCAGCGTCCCAAAAAACAAAAAATCGGTTTTGTGAACCGACTATTTAAGGCCTAATCTTTATTTAATCAATTTACACCTCAAACAGTCGATTCGCAAAAACCGACCAAAATAATGTTAATAATATTTTTTTGATAAGTTAAGTTATTCATTTTTTTTCAATCGTAAAGCTATTCCTAAGATAGCATAGCCGCAAAAATCTTGTCAAGCGCTTGATTATCCACAATGAAATTTTTCAGCGCGCCCGAGAGGATTTGAACCTCTGACCCCCAGCTCCGCAAGCTGATGCTCTATCCGCTGAGCTACGGGCGCTTATTAGAAGCGCAGACCCCGCGCTAAATTATCAATGACAGATTCTTCTTGTTTTCTTTCAGGAAGGTATTTTAATAATATTTTCCTGACTTCAATCGGATTCTCATTACCCAAAGGAATTTTAATGAAAGGCATAACGGTTTTTTTGCTTCTTAAGCTTAATTCGCTTATTTCCGGCGGGTCGTAAAAAATCCAGAACGACTTTAAATTATCATAAGCGTAAAGGGATTCGTCAATCATTATTCCTTTTGGAGTAACGGCCAAGCGGATTTTTCTCGGCTTTTTCAAAGCGAAAACCACAATAGAAAAATACCCCAGAATAATCATAAGAATCAAAAGAAAATTTTTACTGAAAGCGGCCCAGATAATCAGACCCAAAGTAATTAAGGCGCCTACAGTAAACCAAGATTGGTTTTTGGGGTAATACTGAAATTCCGGCGCCATCCATTCCAAAACATCTTTTGTTTTCTTGGCCGGCTTTGATCTTTTGGTTATTTCGGCTTTTGGGGCTTCTGTTATTTTATTTTTTTCTTTAAGATTGATTATTTGTTCCATAATTAAAGTTTAAATTTATAGCCGCAGGTATCCGAGGTGACAAATTCAGACGCGGTCCTCGGATATTTTCTGCAATTTAAAGGACGGATTTTATAAATAGCGCAATAAGATTTATTGTCCGATTTATATTTAAGGAAAGGACAGACATTAAATAATTTACAACATTCTCCGCAATCAACGCATTCTCCTTTCCGTTTTTGAGAAACAGGCAGTATTGAAAAAAGGGTTCTTTTTATTTTAGCGAATAGACTATTTCTTTTATTATTCATAGCGACGGTTCAGCGGGCGGTTGAGAGCTTTCTATTTGAGTCAGTAATTTGCGATAAACAAAAGCCGTGGCTACCATAGTGGTTGGTATAGCAGCGAACATACCGATTAAAAGAGCGAGAACGCCTAAAATATTTATGCCGGCCAATAATAAACCGAAGAGAAATAAATTCCATTTAACTCCTTTGGTAATTTCCCCGCTTTTTTTAAGAGATTCAATCGGTCCAAGTCCTTTATCAACAATAAAATAAAGATAGAATTGATATTTAATTGACCAGATAATCCCGGGAATAATTAAAAGAATTAGTCCGCCAAAAACAATTAAGCCGTAAAGAATTGAGCCGAATAAATATTTAAAAAACAAAGGATAAGAAGAAAAAAGATCGGAAAATTCGCCTTTTTCATTACCGCAAAATTTTAAGGCGATTTTAATTAGGCCTATACCTATTATTATTTGTAAAACCCAAGAGATGACAGCGAAGACAAATGACAGAAGCGGAATTTTTCCCAAAACTAAAGCCGTGAGAAGACCGGGGCCGATATTGATTACAAAGACCAATAATAAAAGGCCGATAAAAAAACCAAGATTGCTTTTCATGGTCTGCCAGCCGAATTTTATCGCTTCTTTTTTGGAAAAATTTTGCGCGCTCATATTTTTTTTTCCTTTCTTTTTTATTATTTTTTGATGATTATTGTTTTGACATTAAAGCGGGTGCGGTGGGTAGAGGACTCGAACCTCTAAGGGCATTGCTGCCCGCTAGTTTTCAAGACTAGTGCCTTGCCAATTCGGCGCAACCCACCTTATTTATTTTTTCTTGGTTTGCTAAAGACGAAGATATACAGAATAAGTTTTCCATGGCGGTGTATTCTGAAAATAGCTCGAACGCATTTCGCCGCCGAAGGCGGCGTGGCTGGCGGGCAGAAATCCGAGCGGCTTTGCCGCGAACATTAACAATTTAGTTTTTCTTTGGCGGCAAATTAAAAATAAAAATTACCTTTCAAATCCTCCAATCACCCAATCAAATTCATTTTGCCAATTTCGGGAAGGACAACTCCAACCCGGACTTGAAGGGTGCGGCCTTCCACTACTTTCCATATCTCTGACACCAAGCACAAAGTAGGCTCCACGGGAGGCATTACAACCATATCCTCCGGCTCCATAACGATAATAATTATACCCATAACAACCTGTTCCTGAGCCACCGCTTGGGTCAGTAGGAGTTTGGATTAAGTCTTCTGTCACTAAAGAACCAATAAACGGATCTACACCACAAGGGCCCTGATCCCAACCATCACAACAAACATCGGCTGAGATAGAAGGATATCTTTCATATATATTGTAATAAGATTGAAGGGCGATGACAATTTGTCTCATATCATGAAGTCTTTTAGCGTCTCTTGCTTTTTTCCTTACGCCTTGTAAGCCCACTAAAACAATAGTAGATAAAAGTCCGATAATTGCAATGACCACTAGAAGTTCAATAAGTGTAAATCCTTTGTGGTATCTCAAATGCATAATTCTAAAATTAAGCGGGAGGAATGACTTCCTCCGTTGGCGCTTCTGCGGGAGGAGTGAAACTTTTTCCTCTTTTCCTTTCGCCTTCCCTGCCCAAAATCAAAAACAGCGAAATAATAATCGTCAGCACCACAAATCCACTCAAAACATACGCTGCCTGGTTTTCATTTTTTATCAAGCCGCCAGAATATTTAATTAGCCACTGAATGATTTTCGGAGCAAAAGGAGAAACATAGGGTCCGGAAGACCGTTGCCCGCTTGGAGATTTTTCAGCCGAATTTTTAAAATAATTACTTAAATCAATTCCATTGTTATTGTTTTCTTTATTCATAATATAATGTATAGGCCGTCATTCCGTAGCTTTAGCGAAGGATGACGGAGGAGGTGGGACTCGAACCCACAAGTCGCTTTTTACACGACTACAGTTTAGCAAACTGCTGGCTTGCCATTCGCCGCACTCCTCCTTATTTTTACTTTATCATCTTGCTTTATTTGGGTCAATCATTTTACCCCCGCGCCAAAACCAATCCCCAGATTTCCTTTAAGCCGGCTTTTTTAAGAGTCTTGGCGCATTCTTCTAAAGTGGCGCCGGTGGTTAAAACATCGTCAATTAAAATAATAATTTTATTTTTAAATTCAATTTGGTTTTTAAGATTAATCTGAAAGGTGTTTTTAATATTGGTTTTTCTTTGTTCCGTATTTTTGATTTTAACCTGCGCTAAATTATGTTTCGTTCTGATTAAAAAATTATTAATCAGAGGGATGTTCAGCGATTTATTGATTTCTAAGCACAGAAGTTCGCTTTGATTAAATCCCCGCCAGCGAAGCCGTTTTTTATGAAGAGGTACGGGGACAAGAAGAGCGTTATTTTCTTTAAACCAGGGACAATCGTTTATTTTTTTTATCATTAAGCCGGCCAAAGGTTCGGCTAAATCTTTAATAAAATCATATTTATATTTATGAATGGCTTCTTTCAAAAGAGGGTCTCTGTAGGAGCCGACAACAAGAAGGCCGGATAAAGAAGAATTTTTAGGATAGAAAATTGAATGATTAAGCGATATTTTTCCAAGGCAATTTGAGCAAATAAATTCTCCTTCTTGACTACAGCTTAAACATTGGATAGGAAAAAGCAAATCAAGAATCCATCCTTGAAACTTAAAATCTGTCGCCGACGCGCCATAGCCGCTTTGGCGACGGCGCAAAACTTGAAACATATTATTATTTTAAGGTTTTAAGTTTTAAGTTTCAAGTTATGAGATTATGGCTTGTGGATAAGTTTTTGGAGTAGTTTTTATAATATGGTATACTAAAAAAACAAACTTATGTTTTTCTTTGGGAGAAAACCCAAAACGCATTTAGGTTTAGACATTGGAACCTCGGCCATTAAGCTCGTGGAATTAAGCAAGGAGAATGAAAGATTTAAGCTGGAAAATTACGCTATTTTTCCCATTGTTGAATATCCGGAACGTCTGGAACAGAAGATCCGGACAGAGTCTTTAAAAATGCGGGAGCAGGAAATGTCTTCAATGATTAAACTGGCCATAAAAGAAGCGGGAATTAAAAGTGAAAAAGTTTGCCTTTCCGTGCCCGTGTATTCCAGTTTTTCTACTTTGATTGATTTACCCTTTATGCCCGAAAAAGAGATTGCCACGGCTATTCCTTTTGAGGCCAAAAAATATGTGCCCGTGCCTATTTCAGAAGTTATTTTGGATTGGAGCATTATTGAAAAGACTAAAAGCGCGCCTTTGCCGCCCCCACTCGGAAATGAAATTTCAAAAGACAGCCGTGTTATAACCAGACAGCAGGAGCCAAGTCTTGACAGCGGGCAAAAACCGCAAGACCCAATGATAAAACCCGAAGAAAAAGCGGGAGGTTCTGAAGGCATCCAGGTTTTGTTGGTAGCCGTGCCAAAAGAAGTAGCCGCGAAATACGCCCGCATTATTCAAATGGCCGGCTTGGAGCTTAAAGCGCTTGAAGCGGAAACTTTCAGCTTAACTCGTTCTCTCGTAGGCAATGATAAAAGTTCTATTGTTATAGTGGACACCGGAGCCCGTTCCACAAATATCAGTGTTGTGGATGGAGGATATATTCGGGTTACTCATAATTTGGAAATGGGCGGCGCCCAGCTGACTAAAAATTTGGGTCAGAAAATGCAGATTGATTTTGAAAAAGCCGAAGAAATAAAAAAATCGGAGCTGACCTCCGCCAACAGCCAAGGAAAAGAGTTTACGGCGAGAGAAACAGTTCAGTCTTTTTTGGAAGCCGTTGTTTCTGAAACAAAAAGAATCGTCAATCATTATCAGTTGAAATATAATCGCCGGATAGAGAAATGCATTTTAGCCGGCAGCGGACTGGCTGCCGCGGGACTGATTGACGAATTTACCAATAAGCTTGGCTTGGAAGTTTCTCTGGGTAATCCTTTCGCGAGAATTATTTATTCGCCCGTTCTTGAGCCGGCCGTAAAGGAGCTGGGTCCTCCTTTGGCCGTGGCCGTTGGACTGGCGATGAGAGAATAATGGACATAAAACTAATGCCAAAAGAATATAACCAAAAACCGACGATCTCTCGCGGGTTTAAGTTGTCGTTTCTTGCTCCGAAGGTCGAACTCTTTAACCAGAATTTGTGGCTTTGGGCAGCCATTGGTTTTTTAGTTATTATTGTTTTGGGCTATTTTGGTTTGGTTTTCTACAAAGACTCGCTTAATAAGGAAAGGATTGCCTTAGAGATTCAGATGGGAGATAAAAGCTCGGAAAGAGATTTAGAATTGGAAAAACACATAACGGAATTGGAAAAAGGAACAAAAAACTTAAATAAATTTTCGGAAATACATATTTTTTCTTCCCGGCTTTTTAAGGCGCTTGAAGAGCTTACTTTAGCCGATGTTCGCTGGGAAAAATTTGACGCTGATTTAGGTAAAAACAAAATAGATTTAAATGGCCAGGCGGCTAATTATAATATTTTAGCCGAAGAGATTACCGTCTTGGAAAAAGATCCAAGAATTAAAAAAGTGGAAACTTCGGGAATCGGTCTTTCAGCCGGCGGAGTGAATTTTAACATGAATTTGGAATTTGACCCGATTCTTTTAAAAAATGAAGATAAAAATAAAAATCAATAAAAAAATTATTCTTATTATAGGGCTTTTTATCGCTGTTTTTGGAGCAACGATCTTTTTGGTCGTTCCTATTTTAAAAGACTTGACAAATATCAGAATTGGAATCAAGGAAAAAAGAACGGAATTGGCCGGTATAGAGGATTTGATTGTTAGGGTTAATGAAATAAAAAAACAAGGGAGAGACATCGGAAAAGAACTGGAAGAAGTTTATTTGGCTCTTCCCAAGGAAAAAGACATACCTAATTTGTTGGTCTATTTTGAGTCTTTATCCACAGCCAATGGTCTTATTCTGGAATCAATAGACTTTGGCGAGATAGACGATGAAACTAAAAGAGGGGATAAAAAAGAAACGGAGAAATTATTAAAGAGTCGGGAGGTGGAATTAACCGTCAGCGGCACTTACAACGCTTTTAAAAATTATTTGCGCGCTTTGGAGGAAAATATCCGCTCAATGAATGTCAACTCTATTGATTTTATCAGCCGCGAATTAATTACGGCCGCGGATTCAGATTTTTTGGATTTTGATTTAAAAGTTGAAGTCTATTACCAGTAAAAAATAAAAAAAATATAAAAATGGCTGTTCAAAAAGACTATCCAAAAGAAGCGGAAGAAGTTAAGGAAAGGGGAAAAAAAATAAATGTTCCTTTTATTGATTTGAGTTTGAAAGAAGTTTCAGCCGATGTTTTGAAAAGTATTCCCGAAGAAGCGGCCGCTTTTTACGAATTCGTTCCGATTGAAAAGCGGGACGGGGTTTTGGAAGTGGGCATGGTCAGCCCCGATGATTTAAAAGCCAGAGAAGCCCTAAGATTTATCGCTTTTCGCAGTCAGTTGGAGCCAAGTATTTTTATTATCACCCCCAGCGATTTTAAAAATATTCTTAGGCAGTATAAGGCCCTTCGGGGCGAAGTTAAAAAAGCTCTGGAAGAATTAGAGGAAGAGTTAAAAACAGAAGAAGCGGGGCCGACGGCCAGAATTAAACCGGAAGAAGTGATAGAGAGAGTGGCGGCCGAGGCGCCGGTAACTAAAATAGTCGCGGTTATTCTAAGAAACGCCGTTGAAGGCCGGGCTTCGGATATTCACATTGAGCCGACTGAAGATAAAGTAAAGGTTCGTTTCAGAGTGGACGGAGTTTTACACACCAGTCTTTTTTTGCCCAAAGACGTTCATTCAGCCATTATTTCGCGGATTAAAATTCTTTCCAATTTAAAAATTGACGAGACAAGGATTCCCCAGGACGGCCGCTTTCATACTTTTATTGATAAGAAAAAAATAGATTTTAGGGTTTCCACTTTGCCGACCACTACCGGAGAAAAGGTGGCTTTGAGAGTTTTAGACCCGAGTATCGGTTTGGGTGGCTTTTCAGATTTGGGTCTTTACGGTTATAATTTAAAGACTCTTGAAAAAGGAATTGAGAAGCCCTTTGGCATGGTGTTGATAACCGGGCCGACTGGTTCTGGTAAGACCACCACTCTTTATGCTATACTTAACGCGTTGAATAAAGAAGGGGTTAATATCATCAGTTTGGAAGATCCGATTGAGTATTATATTGAAGGAATTAATCAGTCCCAGATCAGGCCGGAAATTGGATACACTTTCGCTTCAGGCCTTCGTCATATTCTGCGGCAGGACCCCGATGTGATTATGGTCGGAGAGATAAGGGATGAAGAAACAGCCGGCTTGGCTATACACGCGGCTCTGACCGGACATATTGTTCTTTCCACTCTTCACACTAATAACGCTGTCGGAGTAATCCCCCGTTTAATTGATATGGGCGTTAGTTCTTTTCTTCTGCCTCCGTCTCTTAACTTGGCCATTGCCCAGCGCTTGGTTAAAAGATTGTGCGAGCAGTGTAAAAAGCAAGTGAGCGCTTCTCCTCAAGTGGCTGACATTATTGAACAAGAATTAAATAAATTAAGTTTGAAAAAAGAGGAAAGGGCGGAACGGAAAAAGCCCTATAAAATCTATCAGGCCCAGGGATGCAAATTCTGCGGCCAGAGAGGAACCAAGGGAAGAATCGCTCTTTTTGAGATGATAAAAATAACGTCGGAAATGGAAGAAATCATCATTAAAAATCCGACTGAAAGCGCCATTGAAAAAGAAGCGCAGAGGCAGGGCATGACGACAATGAAGCAGGACGGCGTCTTAAAAGTTTTGGAAGGCGTTATTTCTTTTGAAGAGATGGTGAAAGCGGTGGAGGATTAAAAGCATGCAAAAAATTCTTATTATTGAAGATGACCCGTTTTTAAGCGAAATGTATGCGGCAAAATTCAATCAGGCCGGTTTTGAGGTCGGGGTGGCCGCTGACGGTCAAGAAGGACTGGAAAAGATTGAAAAAGAAAGGCCCGACTTGATTCTCTTGGATATTGTTTTGCCGAAAGCGGACGGTTTTGATGTTCTGGAAAAAATAAAAAAGAACGAGGAATTAGAAAAAATTCCGGTAATTTTATTGACCAATCTTGGCCAAAAAGACGACGTTGAGAAAGGCTTAAAAATGGGCGCTCGCGAATATATTATAAAAGCTCATTTTACTCCGAGCGCCGTGGTGGCTAAAGTGAAAGAAATATTGGCAAAAGTAAATCGCTAATCAATTCTCAATTCTATCGCGAATTCTCACGAATAAAACATAAAAATATTCGTGAATATTCGAGATAAAATTAGAGATTATATTCGTGAATAATGACTATCAAAAACAATTGGAGGAAATTTTGGGGATAGCGGTTCAGAAAAGCGCTTCTGATGTTCATCTGACTCCCGGCCAGCCGCCGATTTTGCGCGTTGACGGCCAGTTGAGCCCCATAACCAAGAGACGGATTTTGACCAATGACGACACTCAAAATATTGCCTTTTCTCTTCTTTCCGAAGAAAGAAAGAAAAGTTTTCTTTCTAAAAGAGACATTGATTTATCTTTCAATTATCAGGATAAAGCCAGATTCAGAATTAATATTTATCATCAGTTGGGGCAAGTAAATGTTGCCTTGCGGTATATCCCGACCAAAATCAAAACTATCAAGGAATTAAATCTGCCGGAATATTGCCATAAAATTACCAAGTTTTCCCAAGGATTTTTTTTGGTGGTCGGCCCTTCGGGCCAAGGCAAAACCACGGCCTTGGCCGCCTTAATTGATGAAGTAAACCATACTCGCTTTGACCATATTGTCACCATTGAAGACCCGATAGAATATCTGTTTAAAGACGATAAATGCGTTATTGACCAAAGAGAGGTTGGTGAAGATGTTCTGGATTTTCATCGCGGCCTAAGGGAAGTTTTTCGTCAAGATCCGGATGTGATTATGATAGGCGAAATGCGCGACCCTGAAACAATTTCAAGCGCGGTCACGGCCGCTGAAACAGGGCACTTGGTTTTTGCCACGCTTCATACAAATACCGCGGCCCAAACCATTGACCGGATTATTGACAGCTTCCCGCCTTATCAACAAAATCAGATTCGTCAGCAGTTGGCTTCCACGCTTTTAGGCATACTTTCCAGGCGGCTTGTTCCAAAAATCGGTAAAGGGGTAATTAACGCGGTTGAATTGATGCTGGTTAATTCCGCTGTCAGGAATTTAATCCGGGAAGGAAAAACTCATCAGATAGATATGGTTATTGAAACCAGCTCTGAAGAGGGGATGATTTCTCTGAATCGTTCTTTGGCTGATTTGGTTAATTTTGGTATAATTTCCATAGAGAACGCTGAGCTTTACTCAACTAATATTTCAGAGTTGAGAATGCTGTTAAAAAAGTAAATCACTAATCAAGTCCGAATTCTATCTCGAATTATCTCTAATAACCATTTTTATATCCGTGATTATTAGAGATAAAATTAGAGACTATATTCGCGATTTATGAAATACAAATATCTCGCCCGGACCCAAAAAGGAGAAACGCAGATAGGCAGTGTTGAAGCGGCCAGCGAATCAGCGGCGATAAAGACGCTTCAGGGTTATGATTTAGTGGTTATCCGGCTAAAGGCGGTCAGAAAGATTTCTTTTCTGCCGAAAAGAATTAATATTTTTGAGCGCGTTAACAGAAAAGAAGTTATGCTTTTTTGTCGTCAGTTATCCACTTTGGTCGGCGCCGAGGTTCCCTTGGTTCAGTCTCTTAAGGCCTTGGGAGAACAGACGGAAAATTATCATTTTCAGGAAACTCTTTTTGAAATCGCCTCTGGTGTTGACGGCGGCATGCTTTTTTCTCAAGCCCTGGCCAAGCACCCAAGGATATTTTCTCTTTTTTTCGTTAACCTGATTAAGTCCGGCGAGGTAAGCGGCCGGCTTCAGGAATCTTTGGAATATCTGGCCAATTATCTGGAAAAAGAATATTACCTTATTTCAAAAATCCGGGGCGCGATGATTTATCCGGCTTTTATTTTAGCCGTTTTTTTAATTATCGGAGTTTTAATGATGATTATGGTGGTGCCTCAATTGACAAGTTTTTTGGAAGAATTTTCCTCGGATTTGCCCTGGACGACCAGAGCTCTTATCTGGACAAGCAATTCTTTAAAAACCAAGGGCTGGATTCTTGGTTTGGCGCTGGTTATTTTGGGCTTTGGTTTCAGCTATTTCATTAAAACTTCTTTTGGCCGCCGGGTTTGGGATAATTTAAAATTAAAATTACCGATTCTCGGCAAGGTTTTTAAAGAAACTTATCTTGCCCGTTTTACCGAGAGTTTAAGTACTTTGATTAAAGGCGGGGTGCCGATAATTGAAGCTCTGACTATCTGTGGCGAAGTGGCGGGAAACACCGTTTTTAAAGAAATGGTTTTTGAGGCCAGAGATAAAATCAGGGTTGGTCAGAGTTTGAGTTCGGTTTTGGAAAAATTTGAGCAGTTTCCGGCTATGGCGGTTCAGATGATAAAGACAGGAGAAAAAACCGGAAAATTGGATTTTATTTTAGAAAACTTGGCCGGCTTTTACTCAAAAGAAGTGGATAGAACCGTGGCAAATTTAAGTCAGCTAATTGAGCCAATTTTAATTGTTGTTTTGGGAATTATGGTCGGTATTTTGGTTGCGTCAATTCTAATGCCGATATATAATATAGCCAGCAGTATCTAAGGAGTTTTAATAATTTGAATTTTGATATAATAGACCTCTTGCGTAATAATTTTCGCAACGAAATTTTAAGATTTTAGGCGAGGCGAAGCAAAAATCTTGAAGCATATACGGCGTATATGTTGAAAGATTTTTGCAAAGCCGCAGCCAAAATATGGAAATTGCAGTAGAAAGGTTATTATGCAAGAGGTCTAGTACAAAAGGTCGAAGACAAAATATGTTATTATTGTTTAATTTATCTTAAACGAAAGGAGGTGAAATAAAATGTTAAAATATTTAAGCAAAAAGCAAAAAGGTTTTACCTTGATTGAACTTTTAGTGGTTATCGCGATTATCGGCATTTTAGCGACCATTGTATTGGTGAGTTTGCAGAGCGCGAGAGATAAAGCCCAAGATGCTGCGGTTAAGTCAGAGTTAACAGGAGTAAGAAGTTTAGCTGAAATGGTTTATGATGTCCCTCTTAGTTATGCGTCTCTATGTGCGGCTGATAATACTTTAGATGGGGCTCATGCAATTTACGGAACTGAAATAGCAAGAGTAGAGGGTAGTATAGATAGCCATAATGGGACCGGCGCTATTCCTCCTTGTTTTGATAGCGCGATAGCTTATTGCGTGGAAAGTACTTTGAGGGGCGGCGGAGAGTGGTGCGTGGATAGCACTGGTTATTCGGGCTCTACTGCTGGTTGTTTGGCAACCAACATTAAGTGTAACTAATATTTGGACTTTTTACTTACTTTATTATTCTGCTTAGAATACAAAACAGCCCTTTATTGTTTAGGGGCTGTTTTTGTGTTAAAATTTTATTATGTTTAGCGTTTTGATTTTTCTTTTCGGCCTTATTATCGGCAGTTTTTTAAATGTTGTTATTTATCGCTTAAAAACCAAAGAGTCAATTTTTACCCCGCACCTTTTGAAGATTTTTTTCAAAAGACGAAGTCTATCTTCAAAAGGTGCGGGGTTAATGACTCGCTCTCATTGTCCAAAATGCCGGGTTGTTTTAAGGTGGTATGATTTGATTCCTCTTTTTAGCTTTGTTCTTCAAAAAGGCCGGTGTCGATATTGTTACAATAGAATCTCTTGGCAATACCCATTAGTTGAATTAGCCGCTGGAATTCTATTTTTATTAATATCTTTTAAAGTTTTAGATTTTAGATTTGGGATTTGGGATTTGTCCCGTATTAAATACGGGATAGAAATTAGAAATTTATTACTGCTTATTTACTGGTTTTATATTATCAGTATTTTGATTATCATTTTCGTCTACGATCTAAAGCACTATATTATTCCGGATAGAATTATTTACCCGGCCATAATAGCGGCTGGCATCTGGTTAATTTTTAATGGAGTCCTGCCCTTAGGCAGAGATCCGGGTCTCGCCCTAAAGGACGGTCTCCTTTCAGCACTAGTAGCGAGCGGATTTTTTTTATTTTTAGTTCTTGTTTCCAAAGGCAAATGGATGGGAATGGGCGATGTTAAATTAGCCGTTTTAATGGGTTTGGTTTTGGGTTGGCCTAATGTTTTATGGGCTTTGTTTTTAGCTTTTATGAGCGGAGCGGTTATTGGTTTAGTTTTAATCGCTTTTAAAAAAAAGACTCTGAAGTCTCAAATTCCGTTTGGCCCGTTTTTGGCCGGAGCGGCTGTTTTTATGATGTTATTTGGTGAAAGTTTGACCCCGCACCTATTGAACTTAATTAACATAAATTAAATCATGTATTTCCTTAAAAATAATTAGCAAAATTCTAGGAATGTTAAAAAAGTAAAAATCTTTTTTAGACAAAGTTCAATAGGTGCGGGGTTGACTAAAGTGTTTAATTGGTTTATTTTGTTTTAGAAAACCAATGAAGCAAAAAATATTTAAGCTTATCCTTATTTTAATAATTGGCGGACTGGGCGGCGTTTTGGCTGACCAGTTTCTTCTGCCGTTTTTGGCCGATGCTCCCTTTTTTTCTCAAATAGAATTCATTGAGCGGGCTAAAGACGGAACGACTATTATAAATAAAACTGAAAGAATCACTATCGCGGAAAATACTGCCGCCGAAGAAGCAATCAGACGGATAAATCCTTCAATAACGGCTGTTCAGACTTTATCCAAAAATAAACAAATTATCCGCGAAGGAACCGGCTTTATTGTTTTTTCCGACGGTTTAATTATAACCGCGGCTGATTTGGTTCCTGAAAAAGCCGGCCAATATTTGGTCTTTCAAGAAAACAGTTCTTCAACGGCTCAAGTCATTAAAAGAGACGGGAAAAACAATCTAGCTCTCTTAAAAATAGAAAAGACCAATTTGCCGGTTGTTCCTTTGGCTGATCTTAGCGAACTGGCCTTAGGCGAAAGAATTATTTTAATGGGCGTTCAGACCCCGCACCTTTTAGAAAAAGATGCGGGGCAAGTCCCAAAAGATAATTTTTATCGTTTTATAAACCTTGGAACCATCAGGGGTATCAAAGAAGAAACAATCTCGCTTAACTTAAGCGAGGAAGATCCTTTGGCCAATGGCGGGCCCTTGATTAACACAAAAGGAGAGGTAGTTGGTTTGAATTTAGTCAATCAGAACGGATTGACTAAAACAGCGCCCGTTAATATAATTAAAGAATTCATTAAAATATAGATTATATGAATTTATTAATAACCGGTGGAGCCGGTTTTATCGGTTCTAATTTTATCCGCCATATTCTCAATAAATATCCGGGTTATAAAATTATTAACCTTGATAAATTGACTTACGCCGGCAATCTTTCTAATTTGCGAGACATTGAAAATAATCCTCGTTATGGTTTTGTCAGGGGCGATATTTGCGACAGAAAGCTCGTAAATTTTTTAGTTTCTAAAAGACCGGACGCTATTTTGAACTTCGCGGCCGAGACCCATGTGGATCGTTCAATTCTCGCTCCCCAAGATTTTATAAAGACGGATATTTTAGGTACTCATACTTTATTGGAAGCGGCTAAAAAATACAGAACAGATATTTTTATTCAGATTTCAACGGATGAGGTTTACGGCAGTATTTTAAACGGTTCTTTTGTTGAAGAAAGCCCCTTAAGGCCGAACAGCCCCTATTCCGCTTCTAAGGCCGGAGCCGATCTGATGGTTCGGGCTTATCAAAAAACTTTTGCCGTACCGACCTTGATTACTCGCTCCTCAAATAATTTCGGCCCTTTTCAATATCCGGAAAAACTGATTCCTCTTTTTATCACCAATCTTTTGGAGGACAAAAAAGTGCCGGTTTACGGCGACGGAGAGCAGGTCAGAGATTGGGTTTATGTTTTAGATAATTGCTCCGGCATTGATTATGTTTTGCACAACGGCCAGATTGGCGAGATTTACAATATCAGCGGCAATACCGAAAAAACGAATTTAGATATCACGAAAATTATTCTTACTCATCTGGGAAAGAATGAAAGTTATATTGAATACGTTAAAGACCGGCCGGGCCATGACAGACGTTATTCGTTAAGTTTTGATAAATTATATAATTTGGGCTGGCGGCCCAGATATGATTTTTCCGAAGCTATGGCTAAAACTATTCAGTGGTATAAAGAGAATCCGGATTGGTGGCAGAAAATAAAATCAGGCGAGTATCTGGAATATTATAGGGAGCAGTATGAGAAATAATTTTAAATATTAAAACACCGAATATCTAATTTTTATGAAATTTTATCTTTTGGGATCAACCGGCTTTTTGGGCAGCCGCTGCGCTAAATATTTGAAAAACAAGGGTCATAATGTTTTAGTCGGGCGGCTGGAGATAACCAATTACCCGCTTTTAGTTGAAAATTTTAAAAAAAGCAAACCCGATGCGGTGATAAATTTCGCCGGGGCGCGGACTTATCCGAATATTGATTGGTGTGAAGACAATAAAGAAACGACTGTTTTAATTAATGTGGCTGGCGCCATTAACGCGATGCTGGCCGCTTTAGAAGCCGGAGCTTATCCAATCCAGATTTCATCCGGCTGTATTTATTCCGGCGGGCCGGAGACGTCCTTTACCGAAGAAAACGAGCCAAATTTTTTTGGTAGTTTTTATTCCCGAATGAGAATCGTTATGCAAGCGGCCCTAAAAGAATTGCCGGTTTTGCAAACAAGAATCAGAATGCCTATTTCAACCGAACCGCATCCGCGCAATTTAATCAATAAAATTATTTCCTATAAAAAAATAATTTCTCTTCCCAATTCCGTGACTTTGATTGAAGACCTTTTTCCAGCCCTTGAGAAATTAGCTGAAATTAAGCCAACCGGCATTTTAAATTTAACCAACGACGGCTATGTTGAACACAGTCAAATTATTGAGGCCTATAAGAAAGTTATTGAGCCGAACCATGATTATACTTTAATCACATTGGAAGAATTAGAGGGTAAAGACGGCATTGTCAAGGCGAAAAGAAGTAACTGCGTTTTAAGTAATGAAAAAGCTAAGTCCATGGGCCTAAAAATGCCGGCTTTAGACGAAAACCGGCTTAAAGAAATTATGGAAGCTTATAAAGAGTTAAGATAATAGCTATTAAAGCCTTATCGGGGTTGAACCTCGATAATACAGATTTTTTTTAGAAAGACGCTAAATTGCCGGGATTTCTTGCCTAAAATAAAGAAATAGATTATCATTTTCCGAGATGAAAGACATAAAGCAAAAGGCCGTAGAATTGGCTTTGGCCGTGTACGGAGTAACTAATTTATTTCCCGGGGGTGAGGTTTTAATTGGTCAGATAAGAAAAACAGCTAATCAGCTCATTAACGAATTAGTTTTAGAAAACAAGAAAGAATCCGTTAAGCAGATTGAAATTCTTTTAAATTATTTTAGAATCGCCCGGGCCCAGAGCTGGATAAAGTCAATTAATTTTGTTGTATTAACCAGAGAATATCAGCGGCTGGCGGAAGAGATAAAATTATTAGGAAGTGAAAAATCAGCCGTTCCAAAGCCAACCGCAAAAGTAAATTCACTGAACAAAAGACAGGAAAAAATTCTTTCTTACGTTAAAGATAAAGATTTTGTCCAGTTAAAAGAATTATCCGTTCTTTTTCCAAGCTCAAGCCCGAGGACGATCAGAAAAGATTTAAACGAAATGGCAAAGAGAAAAATTTTATTCCAGCAAGGAAGAGGAAGGAGCAGTTTCTACAAAATTAATCCCGCACCCTTCAGAGGCATTAGACCCCACTGAAAGGATTATTCTGGAAAGGCGCTGGATAAATAAGGCAAATAATAGGGTATAAATTAAGTATATTTATTGCCCTAATAATACCTTATTATTACCCTATTATCTTAAATCTTAAATCTTTATGAAAGGAATTATTTTAGCCGGCGGTTTAGGCACTCGTTTGAGGCCTCTAACAAAAATAATTAATAAAAGCATTTTGCCGGTCTACGATAAGCCGTTGATTTATTACCCTATTTTCACTTTAAGGGACGCCGGAATAACGAATATTTTAATTGTTTCCGGAAGAGAACACGCGGGTCAGTTTTTGGATTTATTAGGTTCGGGCAGGCATTTAGGGGTTAATTTGAGTTATGATATTCAGGAAGAACCCAAGGGAATTGCTCACGGTTTAGCCGTGGCTGAAGATTTTACTGACAATGATAAAGTTGCTTTAATCTTAGGTGATAATATCTATGAAGATAGTTTAGCTAAAGCAGTTCACGATTTTCAAAAACAAGAAAAAGGAGCCAAGATTATTATTAAACAAGTGCCTGATCCGGAGAGATTTGGGGTGATGAAGTTTAATGGCGATAAAATCATCGCTTGTTTTGAAAAGCCCAAAAACCCGCCAAGCAACTGGATTCAAACCGGGTTTTATTTGTATGACAACCGAGTTTTTGATATGATTAGGAAGTTAAAACCCTCTAAACGGGGCGAATATGAAATTCTTGATTTGAATAATCTTTATTTAAAAGAGGGGACTTTAACTTATCAAAAAATAAAAGGGAGATGGATTGACGCTGGTACTTTTGATTCCTTATTAGAGGCCAATAATTTTATAGCCAAGAAGACGAAAAATGAGCAATTTCTTAAAAAAACAAGAAGAAAATATTCTTCAGAAAAAAATAGAAAAAGGGGATAACGAAGCATTTATTCAGCTTTACGACCAATACGCGCCCCAGCTTTATCGGTTTATTTATTTAAAGACTAATTCCTCTCACGATTCTGAAGACTTGACTTCAGAAGTTTTTTTAAGGTGCTGGAAAAGCGTCAGTTCCGGTTCCAGTCTTTTAAATCCCCGGGCCGTAATTTATCAGATAGCCAGAAATTTGGTTATTGATTATTACAGAAAAAAACCAAAAAAAGAGCTGATTATTGACGATGAAAAAGAAATGGCCTTAAAGAATATTCCTAATCCCGGGGCTGGCCCGGAGGAAAATTTGGCTCTAAAATCGGATTTAGTCCAAATCAGAAAAGCATTGACTAAGCTTAATCATGATTATCAGGATTTGATTCTTTGGCACTACATAGACGACTTTTCAGTAAAAGAAATAGCTCAAGTTTTGGAAAAGCCGGAATCCGCGGTTCGGGTTCAACTGCATCGGGCTTTAAAGTCCTTAAAAAAGGAGCTTTAATAACGGTTGAATGGTGTAATAGAATTGGTTTTAATTCGTCTTCTTTAATATAGGCGTAATATAGGTATTTTCCGTAAAAAATGCTTCAAGAAGAACTAATTCAAAAAATTAAGCGGCTAAAAGAAATTAAACCTTCAGAGGAACGGTTGGATTTAATGCGGCAAAATTTAATTAAGCAAATCACTTTTGAGTCAATAAAGTCTGCTTTTCTTAAGCCCGCTTCTCTTGAGCCAGCTCCTCGGATTGACTTTTTTAATTGGTTAAGGCCTTTTCAGCCAATTGCTCTAACTATTTGTTTGATTTTGATTTTAGGCGGCGGGCCTTGGTTGGTTTCTATGGCATCGCAGGCCAGTCTGCCCGGGGAGACGCTTTATCCCGTAAAGCAGGCAACCGAGAAAATTCGGGCTGGTCTAGCTTCAGAAGAAAGCAAGGCCCAGCTTCAGGTGGAATTTGCCGAGAGACGCTTGGAAGAATTAAATAAAATTACCGAAGATTCATTATCGCCGGAAAAGAAAGTAGAAAAAGTGGAAGAAGTAATCAATGATTTTAAAGATAATTTAGCCGGGGCGAGTCTTTATGTTAAAAACACTCCAAGAGAAAAGGTAATGGCTATGGCCAAGAAAACCCAAAGAATAAAAGAAAACCTGATTAAAACCAGAGAAGAAATCCCCTCTTTATCCGAAGTTGTTCAGGGAAAAGTGCTAGAAGCGGAAAAAATAATGGAAGAAATTAATTACCAGATTTTAACCACTCTAATTAAAGACGGTAAAGATGACGATAAGAACACGGCCAGCACCACTGACAAAGAAGTTTTGATTTTTCTTGAAGAAAACAGCTTTAAAACAATTACCACCACTGATGAAATAATTAAAAATTTGGAAAACTTGGAAGGACAAGAGTAAGGTCGAACACCTTTAAATAAAGGGGTGACTCTTGACCTCTAAGCGGGTTTAGTTAGATAATAAGGATTCGGCTGTAATAAGAGGTCATTTCAAAACTCTTTTTCGCAGCGAAATTTTTTAATTTTAGGCGAGGCAAGGAAGGACGACGAAGTCGTATATGACTAATATACGACGAGGAGGACTGACGAAGCCGCAGCCAAAATTAAAAAATTACAGCAGAAAGGAGAGTTTTGAAATGACCTCTATGGGTCGATACGGCTGAAAGAAAAAATAAGGTCGAATGAGATTGTCTAATAGCATATGAATTAGCTAATCTCAGAGATTAAGATTAATAAAAAATTAAAATGAGTAAAAAATTACAAAAACCGATTTCGATTTTAACTTCAGTTACTACCACGCTTTGGCTTTCCGGTTTGGCTATGCTCGCGCCGATGAGCGCTTTGGCGGTTGATGTCGTGGACGGCGATTTGATTAGAAATCCCAGCGCCGCGGGTATGGCTCAATTTGACATTTACATCGTCAAATTGGCCGGCGCCAAAAAATTCAAGCGGCTTATTTTAAGTCCGCATGTTTTTGAAAGCTATAAACATTTTGACAAGAATGGCGACGGCAATAACTGGAATGACGTAATGGACGTTAGTCAGGCAGTTATGGACGGCTATGTCACTTCTGATTTAGTCAGAGAAATCAGCACTGATCCGGTTTACCGGCTTCACGCTGAAGAAGGCGCTGATACCGGTAGTAAATATTGGCTCAATATGACGGCGGAAACATTTACCCCTGTCTTTGACGCCGAGTCAATTTATACCATCAACGGCACTGATTCAGCGGGCTATACGGCCGGCGCTAATGTTACCGACCCGAACGCGGCTTTCCCGCCTTCAGCAGAGACCAGCGAAGGCACATTAACTGTTGCTTTAGCGGCTGACACTCCGGCGGCTGGAAGTACGGTTCCGAACGCGGCCAGAGTACCTTTTACTAAGATTAATCTAACAGCCAGCAACGGTGATGTTACTGTTGATTCATTGACGGTAAAAAGAGTCGGTTTGGCTCAAGATGCAGCTCTTGCCGGTTTGGACGTAATTGACGGAGATACAAATCTTTCCATCAATGAAACAGCCAAAACCTTGAATTCCGTCCACGAAGCTACTTTTAATGACGATATTAAGGTAGCTAATGGCACGACTAAGCCAATTATTTTATCGGCTAATATGGCTGCCAGTTTGACTAATTACGCCGGCGAAACGCCAGCTCTTTCTTTGACGAGCATCACCTTAAAAGGCACGGCCGCGCTTAACGGCACTTTGCCGATTACCGGCAATGCCATGACTAATAACAGCACCATTACTATTGGTTCAGCCACGGTTGGGCCAGGTGCTTACCAAAACGCCACTTCTTCAAGTATTCAGGTTGGAAAGCAGGATTATACTTTCATGTCTTTCCAGGTGCAGGCCGGCTCAACTGAAAAAGTTGAATTCAGCCAAGTAAAGATTTATCAGCAGGGAAGCGCCAGCTTAAGCACAGACTTAAAGAATATGGAGCTTTTAGCTGAGACGACTAAAATCGCTGATGGCGTTGTTAAAAGCAACCAGTATGTAACCTTTAATTTTGACAAGATTACTCTTGATAAAGGACAAATCAAACAGTTCCAAGTCAGAGCTGATGTTGAAAGCGGCTCCGCGAGAACAGTTGATTTGGGCATTTACAGGACTACTGACTTGTTAGTCAAGGGCGTCACTTACAACTATAATATTACGCCGACTTATTCAGGCGCTGGCACAAGCTCCGGCAATCCAGTTTTAAGCGATAGGGAATTTACCATTTCAAACGGCACAGTGGAAGTCCAGAGAAGCAATGAAATTACAGCCACAAATATCGCGGTGGCTAACAACCAGTATTTAGGCGCTTTCAAGTTTACGGTTAAAGGCGAATCCGTTGATGTTTCAGCTTTAACTCTTACCATTACTTCAAGCACCAGCGGCAATATTGAAGACGCTTTAACCGGCGTGGAATTAGTTGACCCGAACGGCAATGTTGTGGCCGGGCCCACTGATATTACCAATAACGCGGTGACTGTTGCCTGGACCGACACCTTTACAGCGCCGATTGGCGACACGGTTTACAAAGTCAGGGCTGATTTAGCCACTAACGGCGGTTGGAGCACCAATGACACCATTTATGTCAAGTTTACTCCTTCAGCAATGACCATCAGAGGCGGAGTAACCAGCAATACCATTACAGCCACGCCGAGCAGTTCAGTTTCCGGCAATACCCAGACCGTTAAAGCCGCTGCCTTGACCGTTACGAGAAACACGCTTCCGGCTGACGGAAATATTATTGTTAACCAGCAGGCCGTAACTTTGACTTCATGGAATTTTGACGCTAGTAACTCCGGCGAAGACATTAGAATAACGCAAATCGCTTTTGCCGGCCGGGGTCAGTCAGCCACTAATACCGGCTCCTTGACCGTTTACGCTGACGGAGTTCAGCAATCGCCTATAAATGACGCGATAAGCACACAGCCCAATACTTCCACTTTTTCCCTTGAAACGCCGATTATTGTTAAGAAAGGCACTAGCGCCAAGATTGAATTAAAAGGCAATAAAACTACTGTGGCTTCTGATGCCACGGAGAACTGGGGTATGGCTGACAGCGCCGGCGCAAATGTCACGGCTTATGGCTTAAGCACCAGCAACGCCGTTACCGAGACTTTGACTCCGGACCACGGTCCGACCTTAACCAATAAAGTTAATGGAACTTTGACGATTGAAACTTCCAATAATCCTTCTTCAGCCATTCTTTTAGCTGGTTCAACGGGCAATGTCTTTTCCAATGTCAAGCTCACGGCTCAAGACGAAGATTTAAGATTAGACCAGTTAAGAGTTCTTTTGGCTGACGGCGGCTACGCGTTCAGCGGTTTGACCGGCGAGTATCGGGATGTGACCAATGTGGCGCTTTATGTCGGCACCACGAAATTAGGCAACGCGTCTATTCCGTCAACCGGTGAATACACCTTTAACTTTGACGCTGATACCCTGACTATTCTTAAGGGCACCGGTAATGCCAAGACAGTTACGATAAAAGCGGATATGTCCACTATTGATCCGAATACTGATAATGCCCCGGGTACTAACTCGGCTGACTTAAAGATTGGCTTTGGCGGCGCCAACGGCGTTAAGACAACAGGCAAATCTTCTAACACGGAAATCAGCACGACCACTTATGAAACTTACAATAATTCCACGAGCTCGGCCATGGTTTTAAGGAGCAGTAAGCCAACAGTTGCTTTACCAACTGCCAGTGCTCGTTTAGGCGCGGCTTCGTCCTTGGCTGGAGGCGGTAATATAGGCCTCTATGCCTTTAAAGTAACGGCTGACGCTTCTGGCGGCGATGTTCTGCTTTACAGAACCACTTTTGTCTTTGCCACGACCGGAGTAGATTTAGCCAGCGTTTTGATTAAAGACCAGAATGGCAGTACAATTAAAGCCGCGGTTAATCCGACTGTGGCCAACCCGGCCAGTCCTCAATACTACTATACGGCTACTTTTGACAACCCAGACTTTACAGTGGATACGACCGTGCCGAGCACAGAAGCGATTAAGGTTCCGGCCGGTGAAAGCAGAACCTTTACGGTTTACGGCACTGTGACCAATGCTTCAACCGGCGACGCTATTTCCACTTTCTTGGTTGGCGATACGGCTTCTACTTCCAATGAGGTTAATACCAGCAATTACGCCACTCAATTTGGCACGCCCGATTATAACTTTGCTTCTGAAGTAGGCAACTTTGTTTGGTCTGACAACTATAAGCAAAAGAATATTGAAGGCACTGGCGGTAATAACGCGACAACGGCTAATCAGTGGTATAACGGTCATTTGGTTCCGGGATTGGAAAACGCGGTTTCAACCACGGTCTATGTGGTTGGGTACTAGTTAATCTGAATAGTAGTTGATCTGAATAGTTTGTAACGAAAAAACAAAAAACCCTCGTTCCTTGCGAGGGTTTTTTATTTTGGATAAAAATGGAAGTTATCCACAGGCTGTTTATTTTTTTTGGGATTTATTTGTGGTATAATAAATCTGTTTGTGGATAATTTCCACTTAATTAAAAAAGGTCGAAAAAATCTTTAAGTCTTAAACTCATAACTCATAACTCACAACTCAAGAATTACGAAATTTCTTTTGTAAGATATTTTTTGAGTTTCAAGTTATAGGTTTTAAGTTTCAAGAATTAAATCGTATATGAAAAATCTATTTAGAAACGAGCGATTTTTCGCTGTTATTTTAAGTATTTTTATTTCCGTGTTTTTTGTGACTCTTTTTGTCTACGGCGTTACGACTATCGGCACCAATGTTAATACCGGCGGGAATTTAACCGTTTCCGGCTGGGCCACTTCCACTTCAGCTACGACCACTGATTATTTGTATGTTGGCTCTGACATTACTGAACCAACCGGCTGGGACTTTAAAAACGGAGATTTAATTGTTTCAGGCGCTACTTCTTTGAATTCAGCCACGACTAGTGATACTTTATCCATTGGTTCAGGCAGTAATATCCGTAAATTACTTTTCGGCACTTGCGATATTGATACCGTGACTATTACCGCTTCTTCAAGCGCTTATACTGATTGTCAGAACGCTACTAGCGTAGCGGCCGGAGATAAGGTTTTTGTCACAGCCACCAGTTCCTTGCCTGATTCCTTTGTTATTCAAGCCGCTTCCTCAACCGCGGCCGGTAAAATCAATATAAGATTATATTATTTAGGCTGGAATGGCGCGACTTTAGCCACTGGCGGCCATACGTTTTATTGGCAGGCAATAAGGTAAAGCTTGTTTTAGCGGGACCAGAAATTAACTAACCATAAAATTTCCCGGTTTATTTAGTTTCAATTCCGCTAAAAGATTGTTATGAAAAAAATTATTGTTTTTATCTTAGCTTTACTGTTTCTGCCCATAACCGTTTTGGCGGCTGACGAAGTTTCTTTTGCTCAAGATACGAATATTTCCATCGGCGGCTACGCTTTGACGATTTCCGGCGGCGGCGTGGCTGACCAAATGGTTGTCGGCGCCACTAATGTAACTTTTACTCTTTCAGCCAATTCAAGCTTAATTATTCGTTCCACCACCAGAGCTAATTTAGTTAACAATTTAAGCTTGGACATACTTTGCGGCGATTCTTATTCCCAGGTAACTGTTTCAGGCAATAGTTCCGGTTCAAGCTTGGTAATATCGCCAAGCGGCACTTGTACCGGGACAACCGGCGGCGGCAGTACTCCTTCTAGTGGAGGCGGCGGAACACCAACGCCTCCTTCTCCAACAGTCCCTACGACAAGTACCGGCGAAGTGACCGTTACTGTTTCCGAGGGCGGTAAAACAACTTTAACCACGGACGAGAGTACTAAAGCCAGCGCGGAGTTGCCGGCTAACGCGGTGAGCGCTTCCATAATAATTAAAATAGCTACTTCAACGGAAGGAACGGTAACGGGTTCCCGGCCGCTCCCCAACGGCAGAAGTCTTGTGGGTAATTACATTTATGATTACACGGCCACGGCTAACAGCCAAACGGTCAGTAATTTTAGTAAAGCGGCTACTCTGACTTTTACTTATACGGACGCTCAAATCAGCGCCTTTGACGAATCCACTCTTAAAGTTTTTTATTGGAGAGAAAGCGATTCTCAATGGGTTGCTTTGACGACCACTGTTAACGCGGCAAATAATACTTTAACCGCTGAAACTACTCATTTTACTTATTTTGCCGTTTTGGGCGCGGTGCCTGACGCGATTGAAGAGGAAGTACCAACCGAGACTCCAGCCGAAGAGGTGGTTATTAGCGACGGCGACCTCATTAAAAATCCCAATGCTTCGGGCTTGGCTCAATTTGACATTTACATTGTCAAATTGGTTGGCAGTAAAAAATTTAAGAGATTAATTCTCTCCCCGCATGTTTTTGAAAGCTACGGACATTTTGACAAGAACGGCGACGGCGATAAAGGCTGGAACGATGTGACAGATATTAATCAGGCAACAATGGATTCTTATACCACTTCTGATTTAATTCGGGAAGTAAATGACACGAGAGTTTATAAGCTGACAGCCGATGGAGACACCGGCGCCAAGCAATGGCTGAATATGAGCGCTAATGATTTTTCAGTCAAGGGGTATGACGCTGATTCCATCTACAACATTAACGCGACCGACCGCGACGCTTATACCGCTGGTTTAGATATCACAGCTTCAGGAACGAGTCCTATCTTAAATACTATTATCATTAAAGTTTCTACTTTAAGAGTTCGCAGTCTGCCTTCTTTGGACGGAGAAGTTTTGACTCAAGTCAGCCAAGGAGAAGTCTATAATTTACTTAAGGAACAAAACGGCTGGTATAAGATTACGGCCAATGGTATAACTGGCTGGTGTTACAGCGGAGACGCGGGCAGTTATGCGGCTAAGCAGTAATAGTTAAATATCCGAAGACTTTTATATTATTACGCAGAGCAGGTCTTTTAGATCTGCTCCGTATATTTTTGCGTTGATTTTTTGTTGATTATAATGTAGTATGGCATTATGCTTAAAAAATCTTATTTCTTAATTGGTTTTATAATCTTATTGGCCGGGCTGGCCGGATATTTTTATTTAACCAAATTTTATTTTATCCCAAAAGAAGAGAAGATATATACGGCCGCTGATTTTCCCCATGCCTTGGAAAAAATGAGCGAAGAGACCTTAAGACTTTCCCTGGAAGATCTAAATAATCAGTACCAAAAAATAAAAGAAGACGACCATGTTTATATCCGCTGGATTAATATCGGTATTTTAAAGAAGAGATTGGAAGATTACAAAGGCGCGGAAAAAGCATGGTTAGACGCCATTGAATATAATCCGGATCAATCATTGGCTTTTGGAAATTTAGCGGACTTATATTTGTTTGATTTAAGCGAATACCAGAAAGCCGAGGAATATTACAAAAAGGTTTTAGAGATGAATCCCAATCATTTTAATTATTATTACGGATTGGCCTCTCTTTATCGCTACAATATGACCGAGAAATCAAATTTAATTGAGAATTTGATGCTTGACGGAGCTAAAATCAATCCGGCCGAGGCGGACGGTTATTATATGTATCTGGCCGGTTATTTTTACGACGGCCCGTCTAACAGCGGCGGCGATAATCAGGAAAAAGCCAGATATTATACCCAAAAAACCTTAGAGATTAATCCTAATCTTCGGGACCAACTGCCAAAGTTCTAAAATAATCAGCGAAACAGAAAATGGCCAAAACCATTATCGTTATCCCTACTTATAATGAAAAAGAAAATATTTCTCTTCTGCTAAAAGAAATTTTTAAAATCCTTCCCGAAATCCATATTTTAGTGGTTGATGACACTTCGCCTGACAGAACCGGCGAGCAAGTAAAAAAATTACAGGAGAAACACCCCAATCTTTTCTTATTGACAAATTCGAAAAAGAGCGGTTTGGGAAACGCCTATATAGAAGGTTTTAAAAAAATAATAAAAGATAATGAATTTGACTTTGCGGTAATGATGGACGCTGATTTTTCTCATCAGCCGGAATATCTGCCGCGGCTCTTAAGCGAAAAAGAAAAATACGGACTGATTATCGGCTCGCGGTATGTAAAAGGCGGCGGCCTAACCAGCCAATGGGAATTTTGGCGAAAAATTTTAAGCCGGGGTGCGAACCTTTACTGCCGGATAATACTGCGGAAAAAAATTAAAGACTGGACAGGCGGTTTTAACTGCATCCAAATCCGCTTTCTTAAAAAAATCAATTTTGAACAATTAAAATTCTCCGGCTACGCCTTTATCATCAGTTTAAAATATCTGCTTATAAAAGCCGGGGCCGAACATAAAGAAGTCCCCATTTTTTTTAAGGAGCGCCGCGGCGGAGAGTCTAAAATATCAAACGGCATTATTCGGGAAGGAATTTTTACCCCCCTTAAGCTGATTTTTAAAAAATATTTCACAGAGACGATTTCTTAAAGAGATATGTTTTAAAATGGATTTTATTCGTAATAACAAATACATCATTTTAATTTTATTTTTGGCTTTTGTTCTTTTATTTTTCAATTTGGGAAAGCCGGATATGGAAGGAGACCAAAGCGCTTACGCTTTTCGCTCAATCGGCTATATGGATTATTTGGGTTCCGATAAGCAGACAACGCCGCTTCAATGGTTTGATGAAATTCCCTGGTGGTCTAAGCTGTCTTTTCACGACCATCCGCCGTTAGTTTTCATTTTCCAGCACTTTTCAATAAAAATATTTGGCGTTTCCGCTTTTTCCGCCCGACTGCCGTCGGCTTTGGCCGGTTTTTTAACTATCTTTTTTATTTACTTAATCGGTCGGGAATTATATTCAAAGCAGGTTGGTTTGTGGTCGGCTCTTGTTTTAACAGTTTCAAATTATCTGATTTGGATTTCAAGGACCGCTTTATTGGAAGCGGTCGCGATATTTTTTATTGTTCTTTCAATTTATTTTTTTATCAAAGCGTGGTCAAAAACGAAATATCTATTTCTTTGGGCCGTTGCCTTGGGTTTGGCCTTTCTTAGCAAGTATACCACTTTTTATCTGATTCCGGTTTATTTTATTTTTATTTTGTTTAAAAAGAGGCCTTGGTTAAAAGAAAAGAATTTCTGGTTAAGTTTGATTTTAATCATCCTAATTTTTTCGCCGGTAATTTTTTATAATCTAACGATGTTTTATGAGAGAGGTCATTTTGACGTTCAGTTCTCGGCTTTATTTGGTCAAAGCAAAAACGACTGGCCGTTAGTGCAAACAGCCGCTGATTTTAATTTTAAAGGAATATTTAAAGATATTTTTAATGTTTTAAGCACGGTTTATTCGCCGATTTCTTTATTGCTTTTTATTCTTGCTTTTTCTTTTTTCGTCTATCAGAAAGAAAACCGGCATAAATTTTTTATTATCAGCCTTTTTGTTTTGTCTTTAATCGGCGCGGCCTTTTTGGGCGCGAACAATAGATACCTTTCGGTGATTTCGGTCCATTGGGCCTTAATTGCCGGTTTTTTTCTGTCCGCCCTATTAAAGTTATTTCATCGTCGGAAAGCATTAAATTTTATTTTTATCTTTATCCTCGCTCTTTTTTTGTCAGTTGATTTGTTGTATACTATCAATACTAATATTTTGCCTATTTCTTTTTCCAAGAAATTTGAGCTGGCTGTCCGGCCCGCCTGGATCGGTTATAATCAATTGGACGGATATTTTCAAGATAAATTTTCTAATCAATGCTCGAGCCGCGCTTGGATAAGGGGGCCAGTCGAAATAAATATTATTAAAAAATTTAGTAAAGGAAAATGCCAAATTAACGATCAATCCCTTATCGTCTACGACGATAAAATGGATTGGTTTGAGACGCTTTGGGTTTTTGATAAATTGAGAATTTATAATAATCTGCCGGTTTTTCACGCCGGCGCTTTGGCTCAGACGATTCAGGGAGGAGAAGAAGTTCTTTCAAACGTAAGTAATTTTAGAGAATTTTATTTTATCAGTTTGGAGAATTTGGAATCTAAAGATAAATACGCCAGCGGCGATTTCGATTTTTTTAAAAAACAGATTTTAGAGCAAAAACCGGATTTAGAGCCGGATATAATAAACGCGCCCGACGGCTCAATATCTTTTAAAATCTATAAAATAACAGATAATAAATTAGAATTTTATTAAAATGGAAAAAACATTAAAATACATCATTTGGGCCGGCTTAGCGGCTGTTTCTCTTATTCCTCTTTTAGTTAAGAGCAATTATTACTTTCCTTATATCGTGCCCAAAACTCTTGCTTTTAGAATTATTATAGAGGTGATTTTTTTGGCTTACCTGGGGCTGGCGGTGATTAAAAAGGAATACAGGCCAAAGCTGAATTTAGTTTTAGTTTTATTTTTCTTATATCTTATTTCCATTTTTTTGTCCTCAATTTTAGGCGGCAGTTTTTATTTCAGTTTCTGGTCAAATAATGAAAGAAGTGAAGGCCTGCTTTTATTGCTTCATTTATTCCTCTTTTTGATAGTTTTAAGCGCTTTTCTCAAAGATTTCAAAGAATGGCTCTTAGTCTTTGAGGCTTCTTTTCTCGGCGGTTTATTGGTCAGCTTGGTTGCTTTAGCCCAATATTTAAATGTCAGCTGGATTTTGGAATCAAGCGGCGGCACCAGACTGACTTCTACCATCGGCAATGCCGGTTATGTCGGCGGTTATCTGCTTTTTAACGTCTTTTTCGGCTTAATTCTTTTTTTTCAAAGGAAAGACAACGGATATTTGCGGTTTTATTATCTTTCGGTTATTCTTCTCCAATTATTCGTTATTTTAAACACCCAAACGCGCGGCGCTATTTTATCGGTCGGTCTTTCCGCTTTTGCCCTGATTATTTATTTGTCATTTTTCTATTTAAAGGGATACAGATCGGCTAAAATCAGCGGTATTGTTTTACCGCTTTTAATGATTATTCTCGTTGTTTTGATATTTGCCGATAAAACGGCTCCCTGGGTCCGCAAAAACCCGGTTTTTTCAAGGATTAGCGCCATATCCGTCAGTTCCACCACGGCTCAAAACAGATTGATGACTTGGCAGGCTTCTTATCTTGGTTTTAAAGAAAAGCCGATTCTCGGCTACGGCTACGAAAATTTTTATCAAGTTTTTGATAAATATTTTCCGCCCAGGATTTACGAAGACGCCGGTTCTATCGTTTGGTATGACCGGGCTCATAATATGATTTTTGACCGTCTGATTACCGGCGGGCTCGCTGGCTTGATTCTTTACTTATCTTTTTTACTGGCGCCGATTTTTTATCTGTGGAGATATTTCGTAAAGAAAAAACAGGACGGTCAGTATTTAATTCCGGTTATCGCTACGCTTTTAATGGCCGCTTATTTCATTCAGAATTTGTTCATTTTTGAAGCCTTGGTTACTTATATTCCTTTATTTTTATCTTTGGGTTTTTTATCGCGATTTTGTCCGGCTTGGCCAAATAAATTTTTAAGCTCCAATAAGCCGCATATAGTTTTACTGACCGTCGGCCTTATTCTTTTTTTACCCGTTCTTTTTATCGTGAACATCAAGCCCGCTTCGGCCAATAAAACTTTAATTAGAGCTATGATGAATCAGAATGTAAAAGATTATAAAGAAAGTTATAAATATTTTATTGAGGCCGTAGATAAAAACACTTTTGGCAATCAGGAATATCGCCAGCATTTCGGCGAGTTTATCGCCGGCGCCGTTGAGATTTCTGGCATTGACGCGAATTGGCTTTCCCAGTCAGCGCTTCGGGCCGAACAGGAATTTGACAAGCAAATTACTGAGAGACCCAAAAGCGCCAGAAATTATTTGATGGTTATGAGGTTTTTAAATAAGACTTACGGATTAAATTTAGATCGTTTAAACAAATCGTTGGAGCTGTTTAAAAAAGTAAGTCAAGTCAGCCCGACCAGGCCCCATATTTATTACGAAGCCGGCTATAGCCAATTTTATTTGGGCCGTGTTTTTGAAGGGAAGGGTGATAAAGAAAAAGCAAAAAAATATTATGAGGAATCTTTGGCTAATTTTCAAAAAGCCATTGACTTAAACGACCGGGTCGTTGAATCGTATACCAATATGATAATGGTGCTCTTGGCCGTTCAAAAGAGCGATAAAGTTCAATCTTATTTTGATAGAATGGACGAAATGGGTTTGAATTATCATCGGGAAGACGATTTAAGCCGAATGGGTAATTCAGCCATTAAAGCGGAGAACTATGAGTGGACTTTAAAATTTTATCAGGAACTAACCCGGCTTTTTCCCGAAAAGCCGGATTATTGGATTAATTTAGCTTTGTCTTACGCTTTTTTAGGCGATAAAGACAAGGCTGTTGAGACGGCCCAAAAAATAAAAAGCTTTGAGGGTGATTATGTCAAACAGGCGGACGCTTTTATTCAGGATGTTTCAGCCGGGAAGTTTAAGCGGTAAAAAAATTAAATCATCTTGGGCATGACAAAAGAGTTAAACAACTACGCTTTTATAGACAGCCAGAATTTAAATCTTGGCGTTCGCGCGCAAGGATGGGAGCTGGATTTCGCCCGTTTTCGCGTATATCTAAAAGATAAATATGATATCACGAAAGCGTTTCTTTGTATTGGCTATGTGAAAGGCAATGAGGGGCTTTATAAATATTTTCAGGAGAGCGGCTATATTTGCGTTTTTAAGCCGACATTGGAATTTCCTGACGGAGAGGTAAAAGGCAATGTTGACGCAGAACTTGTTTTACACGCGATGATTCATATAAACGATTTCCATAAAGCGCTTATCATAACCGGCGACGGCGATTTTTATTGTCTTGTCGAATACTTACTAGAGCAGAAAAAACTTCTTGCGCTTATGGTGCCGAACCAC
>Ga0155105_107_pt1 | contig 11376 bp, 13 predicted proteins | sample RifCSPhighO2_01_FD_106073 | JGI IMG/M metagenome (GOLD analysis project Ga0155105, IMG submission 106073) | Candidatus Portnoybacteria bacterium RIFCSPHIGHO2_01_FULL_40_12b
ACAACCACCAGCATCAGGTTAATTTAATGGCTAATCTGGAAAAATTTTTGCGCCGAATTAAAATTTGGGTTTTAAAAATAGAAAATCTGCTTAGCGAGTGGATTAAAAAGTCAAAAGAAAAGTCATGGCAGATCAGTCAAAAATCAAAACAACTGATAGAGCAAAGAAAGATAGAAGTAAAAAGCAAAAAATTGCCGGAATTTATCCGAAGAATTAAAATATGGCAAAAGAACCAAAAACAAACAACTGACGGCTTGATAAAAACAGAAAAAGAAACAATTTCTCTTGAGAAATTAGAAGGAAATTTAATTGATGCTTCTTCAATAAACAGCCAGATTTCCATCGCTGATTTGGAAAAACCGATTAAAGAAGAACAGCAATGGATAGACCTAATTATTCAAAATCCGAAAAATATGATTGCTTATAAATCTTTGGGACTTTTATACTTTAAACAGCATAATTATTCTGACGCTAAGGCTTCTTTGGAAATGGCCGTAAAGCTCGGTTCCGGGGATAAAAAAGTAAAAGAAATTTTGGAGGAACTAAAAGGAATAGAAATTAAAAGCAAGCCACTCTAGCTCAACGGCAGAGCAATTGTTTTGTAAACAATAGGTTCGCGGTTCGAATCCGCGGGGTGGCTTTGGATAGACCTGACCGCTGGCTTTTGGGCAGGTGGCAGAGCGGCCAAACGCACCAGACTGTAAATCTGGCGTCTTCGGACTTCGGGGGTTCGAATCCCTCCCTGCCCACGCGCCGATGTAGCTCAGTTGGCAGAGCACCTCCATGGTAAGGAGTAGGTCGTCGGTTCGAGTCCGACCATCGGCTCTTAAATAAATTTCAAGACTATGCCTCAAGAAAATTTAATTAAACTGCAATGCGGCCAGTGCAAACGAATCAATTACTGGTCGCGAAGAAATAAGAAAAAAGTTCAGGGCCCGTCCGGCAAAAAGACGGAGAAATTAGAACTGAAAAAATTCTGCAAGTGGTGCCGAAAGCATACGGCGCATAAGGAAATGAAGAAATAGGCGCGTCCGTTAATTGGCAAACGGTTCGCCTCCAAAGCGAATCCTGCAGGTTCGAGTCCTGCCGCGCCTGCCACATAAATATGGAAAAAATTGAAAATTTTCCACAACATATCGTCATCATTCCGGACGGCAACCGCCGCTGGGCAAAAAAAAGAGGTCTTCACTCGTGGTTGGGACATCGAGCCGGAGTTAAGAGTTTGGAGAAAATTTTACAAGTAGTCCGCGATTCAGGACTGCCTTGTTTTTCTTTTTGGGGAGCATCAAAAGATAATGTTAGTAAACGACCTAAACAAGAAGTAAGATTTTTATTAGAACTTTTCAGAATGAATTTCGCCAGGCTAATAAAAGACAAGGATATTTATCGGTTAAAGGTCAAAGTAAATATTTTTGGGGCGTGGCCTGAACTATTTCCTCCAAGAATTAAAAAACCAATGGAAGCGATAATTGAAGCGACCAAGGATCATAATCAGCGCCTGCTTAATTTTTTTATTGCTTATAACGGCACTGATGAAATGATGCACGCCATTAAAAAAATATCCTTACTGTCAAAAAAACAGAAAGATTTAAAGATTACAGAACAACTGATTAAGAACAGCCTTTGGACTAAAGACTTACCGCCGGTTGATTTAATAATTAGAACCGGCCTGGAAAATGACCCCCATAACAGTGCCGGCTTTATGATGTGGGACTCGGCTAACAGCCAGCTTTATTTTACTAACACATATTGGCCTGACTTTACTCAAAGAGAGTTTTTGGAAGCCGTTGAAAATTACAACCAAAGAGAAAGGAGGCTGGGTAAATGAACGGTTCTTTAGTCAATCAGCTTATTGAACAAAAATACTTAAAAACTCCAAGAATAATCCGGGCTTTTAAAAAAATCAAAAGGGCGGATTTTGTCCCTCTTGAATTACGAGAGAAAGAAGGAGATAATTTTATCGCTGAATATAACGCTCCTTTATTAATCGGCTATGGCCAGACGATTTCCCAGCCCCTAACCGTGGCTTTTATGCTGGAATTATTGGAACCGAAAAAAGGAGATAAAATTTTAGACATTGGTTCCGGCTCGGGCTGGCAAACAACCATGCTTTGCGAAATAGTGGGAGAAAAAGGTTTCGTCTTTGCCATTGAACGGATAGGGGAATTAAAAAATTTTGGCGAGGAAAATGTCAGAAAATACGGCTTTAAAAATGTTGAATTTATCGCCCGCGACGGCTCTTTGGGATTAGCCCAAGAAGCCCCTTTTAACAGAATCATTGCCGCGGCCGCAGCTGAAAAAGTCCCTGAAATATGGAAAGAGCAATTAAAAATAAACGGCCGCTTGGTAACGCCGATAAACGGCAGTATCTGGCTGTTTGTCAAAAAAGATAAAAATCAATTTGAAGAAAAAGAATATCCGGGCTTTAGTTTTGTTCCCCTTATAACTAAAAATGAATAAATACATAAAAATTCTTTTATTTCTGATTATTTTTTCCGGCCTTCTTACGGGCGGTTATTTTTTTATTCTTAATCAAATAAACACGCCTGTCAGCGGCCAATTTAAGGAACAAAGTTTTGTTATTGAAAAAGGCGAAAGCTTAAAGGAAATCAGCGAACATTTAGAAAAAGAGGGGTTGATTAATCAGGATTATTGGTTTAAATTTTATGTCTTAGGCAAAGGCTGGGCCGGCCGGCTTCAAGCCGGAGAATATACTCTAAGCCCCTCAATGAGTATTTTAGAAATCGCCGAAAATCTGGCGGAGGGTAAAACCATTTCAGATATTTCAATAACTATTCCCGAAGGATTCACTCTTAAACAGATTGACAGTCGTCTAACTCAAGTCGGTTTAATTGATAAAGGCGGGCTTCTTAATTTCAATCAAAAAGAATTTTTAATTCTCAATTCTCAATTTTCAATTTCTAATTTAGAAGGATTTTTATTTCCCGATACTTATAAATTCAGAAAAGACAACTCTCTTGAAGAAATTATCAGAAAAATACTGAATAATTTTGATAAAAAATTGAGCGAAGATTTAAGAGCTGAAATCCAAAAACAAAGAAAAAACATTTTTGAAATTATCACTCTGGCTTCCATTGTCCAAAATGAAGCCCTGACCAATGAAGAAATGCCTGTCATAGCCGGGGTATTTTCTAATCGGTTGACTATCGGGCTGCCGCTTCAATCCGACGCCACAATAAATTACATAACAGGCAAAAATCTCCGTCAGCCGAGCATAAAAGACACGGAAGTTAATTCTCTTTATAATACTTATCTTCATAAAGGTCTGCCGCCCGGGCCGATTTCCAACCCCGGTTTAGATGCCATAAAAGCCGCTATTTATCCCCAAAAAACCGATTATTTTTATTTTCTTCATCCTCTTAATGGCCCAACGGTTTTTAGTAAAACTCTTAAAGAGCATAACTCAAATAAAGCGAAGTATTTGCCGTAAAGCTTGACATTTAAAATTAGATAAAATATGATTAAATTAACCAGCCGTAGACAATGGGCAGAACAAAGTCCCATCGAGGCAAAGCAAGGAAAACGCTTTTTAGTCTATGGCTTAAACCATAGATTTTTATTTTTATGATTACAAGACAAGAGAAACAAAAAATTATAGAAGACCTGGCTCTAAAATTATCCCGCCAAAAAGCAGTTGTTTTTTCCGATTTTACCGGTTTAAAAGTCAATCAAATGCAGAATTTAAGAAAAAAACTAAGAAAAGAAGGAATAGATTTTCAGGTAGCTAAAAAAACCTTAATTGACTTGGCCCTGGAAAAAGCTGGCCTAAAAAATATTAAGACAAAAAATCTTAAAGGACAAATCGCCGTGGCTTTTGGCTATAAAGACGAAATAGAACCGGCTAAAATTATTTACAACTTTTCAAAGGAGCTTGTCTTTGCTAAAAATGAATCCTTAAAAATTTTAGCCGGCCTGGTCAATAAAGAATATTTTGAAACAGGCGATATGGAACGGCTGGCAAAAATTCCTTCCCGGGAGCAATTATTGGCAAAATTAACAGGCGCTATTTCTTCTCCTTTAAGCGAACTCATAAATGTTTTAGAAGGAAATTTAAGAAATTTTATTTATTTGTTAAAAAACCTGAAACCTGAAACGTAAAGTTTGAAACATAAACAAGGTTCCAAGTTTTAAGTTTCAAGTTCCAAGAATCTATGTCAGAAGAAAAAAAAGAAACTTCAAAAAAAGAAGTAAAAATTCCGGAAAAATTTAAAGACTTAGTCAAGCAAATTGAAGAACTGTCCGTTTTGGATTTGGCTGATTTGGTCAAAATTTTAGAAGAAAAATTCGGAGTAAGCGCGGCTATGCCAATGGCTATGGCCCCGGCTGCCGGAGCCGCTCCAACAGCCGAAGCTGGAGCAAGTGAAGAGAAAACCGCTTTTAATATAGAATTAAAATCAGCCGGCGGCCAAAAAATTAATGTCATAAAGGTAGTCAAAGAAATCACCGGCAAAGGATTAAAAGAAGCCAAAGATTTGGTTGACGCCGCGCCTAAAGTAATTAAAGAAGCCGTGGCTAAGTCAGAAGCGGAAGAAATCAAAAAGAAGCTGGAAGAAGCTGGCGCGACCGTGGAATTAAAATAAATAAACTTCACATCTGAACTTAATAGTGGTAATATAAAAAGGGAGGGATCAAACTATGTCTGAACAAATCTTAGAACAACTTTTTGATTCGCCCCTTAAAGTTAAATTACTGAAACTTTTTCTTAGAAATCCAAATCAGGGATTTACCTTTAAAGAAGCGGCTAAAAAAATCAAAGGCGATTCGCGGTCTTCCCGCCGTCAAATTGAAAAATTAAAAAGCATTAATTTCCTTACTTCCAAATATCGGGCGAAAAAAATAATTTATTCAATCAATCCGCGATTTGTTTTTTATAACGAGTTAAGGACTCTGGTTCTAAAATCAAGCCCGGCTTCTAAAGAAAAAATCATGCGGCGTCTAAAAGGTTTGGGCCGGATTAAACTGGCAATTATTTCCGGCGTTTTTATAAACGCGGAAAACCCCCGCGTTGATCTTTTAGTGGTGGGCGATAATCTTAAGAAAAAACGGCTGGATAATTTTTTAAAAGATTTGGAAGCCGAAGTGGGCAAAGAAATTGATTATGTGATTTTAACCACTGAAAATTTCAAATACCGCTATGATATGTTTGACCGCTTTATCCGCGATGTCTTGGAAAAACCGCACGAGAAATTGATTAATAAATTGAGGATATAGGGCGCATAGCTCAGTGGTTAGAGCGCTGTCCTCACACGGCAGAAGTCTCTGGTTCGAATCCAGATGCGCCCACATTTTAATCAATGGGGATAAGTTGTGGATAGAATTGTGGATAGAAACACGGCTAAATTGATAAAAATGGCTTAATAAAGCCGTTTTTTTGTTTTTAAGGAAGAAATTTTAGGATGAAAATATTGTGTTTGACAGGGGTGGTTAAGTGGCTTAAAATAAGATTGAAGTAGTTAATTGTGGATAAAAGTGGGGATAAGTGAATAAAATTGTGGATAACTATGTTTATCGGCGAATACGCTCATTCTATTGATAATAAAAAAAGATTGGCTATTCCGTCTAAATTTAGAAAAGAATTAGGCCCAAAAGCAGTTATTACGAGAGGTTTAGACCAATGTTTAGTAATTTATCCATTAAAAGAATGGAATCTTTTAGCCGATAAAATCGGTAAACTGCCAATCAGCCAAATGGAAGCCAGGGGATTTACAAGAATAATGCTGGCCGGCGCCATGGACGCGGAATTAGATAAATTAGGCCGGATTCTTATTCCTGATTATTTAAAAAAATACGCTAATTTAAAAAAAAATGTCATTATCACCGGTCTCTATAATCGTTTAGAAATTTGGGATAAAGACAAATGGAATGCTTACCGGGTTAAAATGGAAAAAGAAATGGGGGATTCAGTTTCTAAATTAGGTGAATTAGGAATTTAGCATATTATGCACCAGCCGGTTCTTCTAAAAGAAGTTTTAAAATATTTAGACCCAAAGCCAAACGAAAATTTTATTGACTGCACATTTGGTTTTGGCGGACATAGCTTGGCCGTCTTAGAACGAAATAAGCCCAAAGGAAAAGTTTTGGGAATTGAATTAGATAAAAAAGAATTACTTCAAAGCAAACTCCAAGAAAGACTTACTCTTGTCCAAGGAAATTTCTCTGATCTAAAAGAAATTGTTGAGAAAAATAATTTTCATTCTGTTTCCGGCATTCTCTTTGACTTAGGAATGTCTTTGTGGCAGATAGAAAAAAGCGAAAGGGGATTCACGTTTCAAAAAAACGAACCGCTGGATATGAGATTTGGCGACACTCGATTAAGAGCCGAAGAAATTATCAATAACTGGCCGAAGGAAAAATTAGAAAATATTTTTAGAGAATACGGTGGGGAAAGATACGCTCAAAGAATCGCTAAAAATATCTGCCAAAAAAGACAAAGACAAAAAATAAGAACGACGGGGGAGTTGGTAAAAATTATCCAGGAGGCAGTGCCGCGGCAGTATCTTTACGCGCGAATCCATTTTGCCACCAGAGTTTTTCAGGCCTTAAGAATAGCGGTTAACGATGAGCTGAATAATCTTAAAAAAGCCCTGCCGCAAGCTCTCAATATTCTTGAACCAAAAGGCAGAATAGTCGTTGTCTCTTTTCATTCTTTAGAAGATAAAATCGTTAAAAATTTTTTCCGCGATAAAGCCAAGGAAAATGTTTTAAAAATATTAACCAAAAAACCAATTAGGCCAAACTTGGAAGAAATAAAATTTAATCCGAGAAGTCGAAGCGCCGGATTAAGAGCGGCGGCAAAATCCTGAAACTGAAATTGGAATATGACCTACATCAAACCCCAGCAAATTAACAGACGAAAATCAAACCGGGGAACGGCTATTTTAAGCTTGCTGATTATTGTTTCTCTCTTTATAACGGGCTCAATCTATCTTCTACAAACCAACGGAGTGGTCAGCGAGACCTACAAACTCCGCGAAGAGAAAAATCGCCTAAAAGAACTTCGAGCGGAAAGCCAAACTCTTCAAATTCAAGCGGCCAATCTCCAATCTCCGGCTAACCTTGAAACAATAGCCAAGGAATTAGGAATGACGGAATCGGGAAAAATTATTTATCTCAAGGAAGAGGGAACAATGGCAATGAAAAAATGAAGCGTTCTTGTAAATGGCGCGCGCAAACACTCTTTATTTTTGTATTAACCATAGGCGGGATAATAATAGCCCGCTTATTTTTGCTCCAAATCATCGGATATAATCATTATAACGACTTAGCCGAAAATCAGCACCAATTCTCCCAAAAATTATTTCCCCAGCGGGGCGAAATTTTTATTCAGGATTTAAAAAGCAAAGAATATCTGCCTTTGGCCGTTAATAAAGAATTTCAGCAGGTTTACGCGATTCCCAAACTGATTCCGGAAGAAAAAAGAGAAGAGATAGCCGAGCAATTATCTTCTATTCTTGAGATGGATAAAGAAGTTATCTTAAATAGAATCAATAAACCAGACGACCCTTACGAGCCGTTAAAACATAAATTAGACAAAGAAAAAACTGAACAAATTGAAAATCTGAAAATTGAAGGCGTTAAATCAGCCAAAGAATCATGGCGATATTATCCGGCCGGTTCTCTGGCCAGTCATTTAGTCGGTTTCGTTGGTTTAAAAGACGAACAAAAAATAGGCCAATACGGCCTGGAGGGTTATTATGAAAATGAATTAAAAGGCCAGAGTGGTTTTTTAAAAGGAGGAAAGGACACTTTCGGCTATTGGGTTCCGACCGCGGCCCAGGAAATTCAGCCGGCTCAAGACGGAGCCAAGCTGATTTTAACCATTGACCGAAATATCCAGTTTAAAGCTGAAAAAGAACTGGAAGAAGTAATGAAGAAATGGTCGGCTGACACAGGAACGATTATTGTGATGGAGCCAAAAAGCGGGGCCCTTCGAGCCATGGTTAATCTGCCGAATTTCAATCCGAATGAATACTCTGATATAGAAGATATTGATATTTTTTTAAATCCCTCAATTCAAAAAATCTATGAACCGGGCTCGGTCTTTAAACCGATTACCATGGCTATCGGCCTAAATGAACATCAAATTACGCCTGAAACCGCTTACGAAGATTTGGGATATGTTCAGATTAAAAACAGCGTTATCAGAAACGCCAATAACAGAAGTTACGGCCGATCAACCATGACTAATGTTTTGGAAAATTCCATAAATACCGGCGCTGTTTTTGTCCAGCAAAAAATCAATCATGAAATTTTCCGCCGATATGTAAAAGATTTTGGCTTTGACCGGCCCACTGGCATAGACTTAACCGGAGAGATTGGCGGCGATATTTCCAATTTATCGAAAAACCGGGACATCAATTTTGCCACTGCTTCCTTTGGACAAGGAGTGGCGATTACGCCCATAGAACTGATTACGGCGCTCGCGGCCGTGGCTAATCAAGGAAAAGCGATGCGGCCGTTTGTGGTTGAAAAAATTATTAAACCAAATAACGAAGAAATCATTATTGAGCCCCAAATAGTTAAAGAAGCGATCTCTAAAGAAACAACCGAACAACTGACAAGAATGATGATTAGCACAATAGAAAACAGTTATGACCGAAAAGCCCAGGTCAAGGGCTATGATGTGGCCGGAAAAACCGGCACAGCCCAAGTGCCGGATCCGGACTCCGGCGGTTATTCGGACAAAACAATTCATACTTTTGTCGGATTCGCTCCTGCTTTTGACCCGAAATTTATCGTTTTAATTAAAATAGACAACCCCAAAGGCATCAACTTTGCTTCTGATTCAATCACGCCTGTTTTCAGGCGGCTGGCCGAGTATATGTTTAACTATTTTGAAATCCCGCCGAGTGAATGAAGTTTATAAAGATATATTTCTTTGTCTTGTGTGTCTATGTTTTAAATCTTAAATATGAGAAAAATATTACAACATCTCCTCAAAATTTTATCAAAGATAGTTTTATGGAAATACAAACCGGAAATTGTGGCTGTGACCGGCAGTGTGGGAAAAACCAGCGCCAAAGAAGCGATTTATAGGGTTCTTAAGCCGCATTTTAACGCGCGGCGCAATCTTAGAAATTACAATAACGAAATAGGCGTTCCCTTAACTATTCTTGACCTTGAAACAGGAGAACGTTCTATAAAAAAATGGCTTAAAAATTTTTTAAAGGCTTTGGCAATGATTCTTTTTAAAACCGATTACCCGGAAATTTTAGTTTTAGAAATGGGAGCGGACAAACCGGGCGATATCAGATATTTAGTCAGCTTTGTGCCGATAAAAATAGCCGTAGTCACCGCTATCGGACAATTTCCGGTTCATCTGGAATTTTTCCCGGAAAAAGACAAACTGATTGAAGAAAAAGCGGCTTTAATTGAAACTCTCCCCAAAAACGGCTTGGCTGTTTTAAATTATGATGATTTATCCGTCCGCGATATGCGGGAAAAGGTCCCAAAAAACACCAAATTAATCACTTACGGCTTTGGCGAGGGGGCTAATTTAAAAATTTCTAATTATGAACTGCAAATTAGGGATTTAGAAAAAAATGATTTTGGGGTTAACTTTAAAACAGAATACGAAGGCAGTTTGGTGCCGATAAGACTCAGAAAAACTTTGGGAAAGCAGCATGTTTTAGCGGCCGGAGCGGCCGCAGCCGTTGGCTTGAATTTCGGTTTAAACTTAGTTGACATTTCGTCCGCTCTTAGAAAATACAGACCCCTGCCCGGCCGAACTAATCTAATCAAAGGAATTAAAAATACCTGGATTATTGACGATACCTACAACGCCTCGCCAAGCGCCGTTTCCGCCGCTTTGGAAATTTTAAACGAATGCGCGGCTGTTAGTGAAAAAGACCAACCCACCTTCGCTAAAGCTGCGGCGGGTAAACAAAAAAGAAAAATCGCTGTTTTGGCTGATATGCTGGAACTTGGTCAATACGCGGAAGAAGCGCACAGAGAAATTGGAAAGAAAGCGGCCTCAATAGTTGATTTGCTTTTCGTTGTCGGCGCCAGAGCTCAATTTATCGCTGATGAAGCTGAAAAGCGTGGTTTATCTCCTGAAAAAATATTTGAATTTAATGAGCCGGAAAAAGCCAGCCTGATTCTTCAGGAAAAATTAGAGCCGGGGGATATTATCTTAGTCAAGGGCTCGCAATCTATGCGGATGGAAAAAGTAGTTAAAGAAATTATGGCTGAACCGGAAAAAGCAAAAAAATTATTAGTTCGCCAGGACTGGAAGATTAGGGGAACGCTTGATTTTTAGTTTTTTTGTGTTAAATTAGAAAAGAGACGGCCCCATCGTCTAGCGGCCTAGGACATGTGCTTCTCAAGCATAAAACCGGGGTTCGACTCCCCGTGGGGCTGCATAAGACAGAAGGGAGGTGATAAAATATGGAGGAAAAATTAATCGGTAAAGTCACCCATTATTTTACGAATATTGGAGTAGGAGTGATAGAAATCACGGAAGACAATTTAAGGGTAGGAGACTCTATTCATATCAAAGGAGCCACCACTGATTTTGAGCAAAAAATAGAATCAATGCAGATTGAACACGAAAACGTTGAAGAAGCCAAAGCCGGACAAACCATCGGCCTTAAAACCGAACAGTCGGTCAGAGAAAACGACCAAGTTTATAAAATAGTAGAATAATAAATCCAAATTTGAATTTGAAGTTTAGAATTTGGAATTTGGCTTGTTTTGAATTAGCAAAATTCTAGATTCTAGATTCTAAATTATGCTTCCTTATTTCGTCTATAACCAAATTAATTTAGGCCCCTTAACTATTTATACCTGGGGTTTTTTTGTTGGCTTGGGCTTTCTTCTCGGCTTTTGGCTGATTTTATACCAAGCAAAAAAGAAGGAGCTTGATTCGTCTAAAATGTTTAACTTATTTATTTTGATATTTTTAGGCGCTTTAATCGGCAGTCGGCTGGGTTATGTTTTTCAGTTTCCCAAATATTATTTTTCCAATCCTTTGGAAATTTTTCAAATTTGGGCCGGCGGACTGATGCTTTACGGAGGAATTTTCGGCGCTTTATTTTTGGGTTGGCTTTATCTTAAAAAAACTAAATTAGATTTTTGGCTTATTGCTGATTTAATCGCGCCAGCCGCGGCTTTGGGAATTTTCATCGGTCGGATTGGTTGTTTTTTAGTTAATGAACACCAAGGAGCCGTCACTAATCTGCCTTGGGGTATTTTATGGCCGGACGGAATAATTCGCCATCCAGTGGCTGAATATTTGGCCATAAACGGACTAATTATGTTCTTTGTTTTATGGCTGCTAAAAAATAAATTTAAAACACCTGGCAGGCTTTTTATTATTTTTTTACTCTGGTATGGTTTATCTCGTTTTTTCTTAGA